>Ga0233385_1000018_pt1 | contig 87719 bp, 92 predicted proteins | sample ElkDunMinimDraft_16_FD_191543 | JGI IMG/M metagenome (GOLD analysis project Ga0233385, IMG submission 191543) | Fecal eukaryotic communites from dung pellets of Tule Elk in California, USA - Elk Dung G36 | ecosystem: Host-associated > Mammals > Digestive system > Large intestine > Fecal | place...
GTGAGGGCGAACCCCCCGGTGGCGATGAGGAGCCCCGCGGCGATGACGTAGGCGGGGAGCACGCGCTGGACCAGCACGGCCGCGACGAACGCCGCGCCGGCCGCGAGGACCGCCTGCGGCAGCAACCTCCGCCAGGTCGACCTGCGCGAGAACGGCGTCCCGGAACTGCTCGGACACGTCCTTCACCACGGCGACGAACAGCTGGTCCCGGTTGCCGAAGTGGTGGATGAGGCCGCTCTTGGACACTCCGGCCGCCGCGGCGACCTCGGCCAGCGTCACCGCGGTCCCCTTCTCGAGGATGACCTGGGTGGCCGCGTCCAGGACCGCGCGCCGCGTGCGTTCCGTGTTGCGCGTCTGGCGCCCCTCGACCATGGAACCTCCCACCCGGACCGGTACGGCCGACCGGGTGGTCGATCGTACCGCCCGTCCGTGGCGCCGCTAGCCCGCGGTACCGGGTGCCTGCGCCGCCGAGGAGGACGTGGCGAGCTCCGCGAGGAGCGCCGGGACGCCGCCGACGACGGAGCGCGCGTCGACGCCGGCCGCGCGGGCGACGTCCGCGACGCGGGCGGAGCGGGCACCGGCAGCGCACACGACGAGCACGGGCCGGTCGACGGGCAGCGCCGCGAGAGCCGCCGCGGCGTCGGGGCCGCCCGCCGCGCCGAGGAACGCCCCGCTCGGGACGAGCGTCGCGCCCGGGAGCGGGCGCACCTGCGCCTCCCAGTCCTCGCGCACGTCGAGCAGGTACGGCGTCGAGGTCGCGTCGCCCAGGAGCGCGGCGGCGGCGCGCGCGGTGACGTCGCGCTCGCCCTCCGCCGGCGTCGCGCCCGAGGTCGCCGGGGCGAGGCCGCAGAACGCGGCGTACGCGTCGTCGCCGGGCAGCAGCGCGGTGACGGGCTCGCGCGTCGGGTCGGGTCGGACGGTGAGCTGGCGCCACGTGAGGTCGAGCGCGTCGTAGACCGCGAGGCGTCCGAGCAGGGTCGTGCCTGCGCCGGTGACGAGCTTGATCGCCTCGGTCGCCATGACCGAGCCGACGGTCCCGCACATCGCGCCGAGGACGCCGCCGGTCGCGCAGTCGGGCGCGGCGCCGGGCGGCGGCGGGACCGGGAACACGTCGCGGTAGGTCACGCCGCGCGCGTCCTGCTCGTCCGGGACCGGCGCGTCGGCGACCGGGGCGTCCTGGCGCGACCCGCCGTCGGGCACCGCGAGCCGGGGACGGCTCCAGAAGACGCTCACCTGGCCCTGGAAGCGGTAGATCGAGCCCCACACGACCGGGAGGCCGAGGACCTCGGCCGCGTCGGAGACGAGGTAGCGCGTGGGGAAGTTGTCGGCGCCGTCGAGCACGAGGTCGTAGTCGCGCAGCAGGTCGAGGGCGTTGTCGGCGTCGAGCCGCACAGCGTGCTCGACGACGCGGACGTGCGGGTTGACGTCGGCGATCGTGGACCGTGCGGAGTCCACCTTGCGACGTCCGACGTCGGGCTCGCCGTGGATCACCTGGCGCTGGAGGTTCGACGTGTCGACGGTGTCGTCGTCGACGATGCCGATGGTGCCGACGCCCGCGGCGGCGAGGTAGAGGAGCGCAGGGCTGCCGAGCCCGCCCGCACCGACGACGAGCACCCGGGCGGCGGACAGCCGGCGCTGCCCCTCGGGCTCGACGCCGGGGAGGGCCAGGTGGCGCGCGTAGCGCTCCAGCTCGGACGCGGTGAGCGCGGGGCCGGGGGCCACGAGGGGTGCGAGCCGCGCCGTCATGACGCGTACTGCTCCTCCAGCGCGGCGAGCTTGGCCTCCGCCTCGGCGTGCACCTTCTTCTCGAGGACGAACGACATGACCGGCACGACGCCCGCGAGGACCATGGTCGCGAGCCGGCCCCAGCCCCAGCGCATCTTGGACCACAGGTCGAGCACCGTGACGAGGTAGACGACGTAGATCCAGCCGTGCGCGAACGGGATCCACGACACGTAGCGCATCACCGGGTCGACGTCGACGAACGCGCCGACGCCGTACTTGACGAGCATCTCGACGCACAGGACCAGCAGCATGACGCCGGTGACGACGGCGAGGACCCGGTAGCGGGCGAGAGCGCCCCGCGCCTTGCGGATCGCGGTGCGCGCGGCCTCGGCGCTCGGCGCGGGCGCCGGTGCGGCCGTCGGGGTGGCGGGGTCCTGCGTGGTCATGGAGACGTTCCTCACTCCGGGGCGAGACGATCGCGGCGGTCCCGGCCGCGCGCGGTGGCGGGCGCGGTCGCGGCGGGTTAAAGCGTCGCCGCGTGTCGGGCGCCGAACCTAGGGTAGAACACCGTGCGCCCCCTTCCCCTCCCCGACCCGGGGACCCCCGACCTGCGCGGCCCGACGCGCTACCTGCTCTGGCTCGCGCGCCGGCAGCGGACGGTGCTGGCCGCGTCCGTGCTGCTGGGGCTCGTCAACTTCGCGTGCCAGGCGCTGCAGCCGTACATCCTCGGACGCGCGCTGGACGAGGGGCTCTCCGCGGGGTTCGGCGCGGACCTGTGGCGCTGGGCGGGGCTCCTGCTCGCGCTCGGTCTCGGCATCGTCGTCACGGGGGTCACGCAGCACCGGTTCGACATCGCGAACTGGCTGCGCTCCGCGCTCACGACGTCGCAGCTCGTGGGCGACGTCACCGCGCGCTCGGGCGACGCGATCACCGAGGAGCTGCCGACGGGCGAGGTCGTGTCGACCGTCGCGAGCGACGCGATGCGCGTCGGCCAGCTCTTCTCGATGATGGGCCAGTTCCTCGGGGCGCTGGGCGCGTACGTCGTCGTGGCCGTGATCATGCTCTCGACGTCGCTCCAGCTCGGGCTCGTGGTCGTGCTGGGCCTGCCCGTGGTCGCCGCCGCGCTCGCGCTGCTGGTCAAGCCCCTGCAGCAGCGCCAGGCCGCGCAGCGCGAGGCGCAGGGCCGGCTCACGACGCTCGGCGCCGACACCGTGTCCGGCCTGCGCATCCTGCGCGGCATCGGCGGCGAGGGCGTGTTCGTGGGACGCTACGCGCGCCAGTCGCAGAAGGTGCGCGAGGCCGGCGTGAAGGTCGCGCACACGCAGGCCACGCTCGACGCCCTCCAGGTGCTCCTGCCGGGACTGCTCGTCGTGCTCGTCGTCTACCTCGGCGCGACGGCGGCGCTGCGCGGCGACATCACGCCCGGCCAGCTCGTCGCGTTCTACGGGTACGCGGCCTTCCTCGGCTGGCCCCTGCAGGTCGCCACGCAGATGCTCAACATCGCCACGCGCGCGCACGTCGCGGCGCGCAAGATCGTGCGCGTCCTCGCCGTCGAGCCCGCCGCGGGCGCGACCGGGGCGAGCGCGCCCATGCCGCCCGAGGGCAGCACGCTCGTGGACGAGACGAGCGGTCTCGTGCTCGAGCCGGGCCGCGTGGTCGCCCTCGTGTCGTCCGACCCGGACGCGTCCGCGGCCGTCGCGACACGCCTGGGCCGGTTCGACGACGCCGCGGAGGCCGCCACGCCGGTCCGGCTCGGCGGGACCCTGCTCGCCGACCTCGACAAGCACGCGCTGCGGCGCCGCGTGGTCGTCGCCGAGGCGACGCCGCAGCTCTTCTCGGGCACGCTGCGCGACGAGCTCGACGCGCGCGGCACCGCGACCGAGGCGGAGGTGCTCGCCGCCGTCGCGACGGCCGACGCCCACGACGTGCTCGACTCCGTGCCCGACGGGCTCGCGGGCGAGCTCCCGGAGAAGGGTCGCTCGCTCTCGGGCGGCCAGCGCCAGCGCGTCGCGCTCGCGCGCGCCCTCCTCACCGACCCCGAGGTCCTCGTCCTCGTCGAGCCGACGAGCGCCGTCGACGCCCACACCGAGGCGAGGATCGCGGCGAGCCTCGCGCAGGCCCGGCGCGGGCGCACGACGCTCGTCGTCACCGCGTCGCCGCTCGTCCTCGAGCACGTCGACGAGGTGCTCCTCCTCGAGGGCGGGCGCGTCACCGCGCGCGGCACGCACCGCGCGCTCGTCGACCGCGCCCACGCGGCGGGAACGGGCCCGGACGACGACGCCGCGCGCTACCTGCGCGTCGTCGGACGCTCGCTCGACGACTCCCCCGCCCTCACCGGCACCGCGTCCGAAGGAGGACAGGCATGAGGCTCCCCGTCGCCGACGGCCCCGCCGTCCGCGCCGCCGCCGGGCGGCTCTTCGCCCGGCACCGCGCCACCTTCACGCTCATCGCCGTGCTGCACACGCTCGCCGCCGTCGCCGGGCTCGTCGGGCCGTGGCTGCTCGGCCGGCTCGTCGACGCGGTCACCGAGGGCACGACGTCGTCCTACGTGACGACGGTGGTCGTCGTCGGGGCCGTGGCCGTCGTCGCCCAGGCGGTCCTGCGCCGGTACGCGCAGCGCATCTCGATGGTGTTCGGCGAGACCGTGTTCGCCGAGCTGCGCGAGGACCTCGTCGAGACCGTGACGTCGCTCCCGCTGTCGACCGTCGAGCGCGCGGGCACGGGCGACCTCGTCGCGCGCACGACGAACGACGTCGACCGCATCCAGCACGCGGTGCGGTTCGGGGTCCCCCAGCTCCTCGTCGCCGTCGTGACGCTCGTGCTCACGGTCGTCGCCGCGGTGGTCGTCGCGCCGCTCGTGGCGCTGGCGCTGTTCGTCGGCGTCCCGTTGCTCGTCGTGGTCTCGCGCTGGTACCTGCGGCGCGCGAGCGCGGGCTACCAGCGCGAGGCCGCCGCGTACGCGACGCTCAACGGCACCATCACCGAGAGCGTCGAGGGCGCACGGACGGTCGACGCGCTCTCGCTCACGGAGCGCCGCAGGGCGCGCGTGCGCGCCGACCTCACGGAGGCGTTCGAGGCGGAGCGGTACACCCTCGGGCTGCGGACCGTGCTGTTCCCGGGCATCGACCTCGCGATCGCGATCGCGCCCGTCGCCGCGCTCGTGTGGGGCGCGTGGCTGCTGTCGCAGGGTCAGACGACGCTCGGTGCGGTCGCGACGATCACCACGTACGCGTTCCAGCTCGCCGGGCCCGTGTGGAACCTCATCTTCTGGCTCGACGAGATCCAGGTCGCCGCGGCGTCGTACGCGCGCATCGTCGGCGTCTCCCAGGTTCCGGGCGACCGCACGGCGACCGACGACGTCCCGGCGGGCGACCGGCTGGTCGCGCGCGACGTCGAGTACGCCTACCGCGAGGGCCACCCCGTGCTGCACGGCGTCTCGCTCGACCTCGAGCCGGGCGAGCGGCTCGCCGTCGTCGGGCCGTCGGGCGCGGGCAAGTCGACGCTCGGGCGCATGCTCGCGGGCATCCACCCGCCCACCGCCGGGGCGGTGCGCTCGGGCGGCGTCCGGCTCGTCGACCTGCCCCTGGAGGACCTGCGCCGCCAGGTCGCGCTCGTCACGCAGGAGCACCACGTCTTCGTCGGGTCGCTCGCGGACAACCTGCGCCTCGCGAAGGTCGGGGCCGCCGACGCCGAGCTGCTCGACGCGCTCGACGCCGTGGACGCGCGCGCGTGGGCGCAGGCGCTGCCCGACGGGCTGGAGACCGTGGTCGGCTCGGGCGGGCACGTGCTCACTCCCGCGCAGGCGCAGCAGGTCGCGCTCGCGCGGCTCGTGCTCCTCGACCCGCACACGCTCGTGCTCGACGAGGCGACGTCGCTGCTCGACCCGCGCGCGGCCCGGCACCTCGAGCGCTCGCTCGACGCGGTGCTCGCGGGCCGGACGGTGGTCGCGATCGCGCACCGCCTGCACACCGCGCACGACGCCGACCGCGTCGCCGTGGTCGACGCCGGGCGCATCAGCGAGATCGGGTCCCACGACGAGCTCGTCGCCGCGGGCGGCGACTACGCGCGCCTCTGGCACTCCTGGCAGCAGGAGTAGCCGCCGCGCGGCGCCCGGGTCACCGGGTGCCGCGCGGCTCCGGCGGGCGCAGGCCTGCGAGCAGGATCGACACCATGCGCTCGCGCAGGTCGGGCGCCGCGCGCCGCACGGGCTCGGGCTGCGGGCGCGTGATCATCCCCACCGCGGTCACGAGCTCGAGCGGCGTGAGGTCGCCGCGCACGAGCCCCTCGCCCTGTGCGGCGGCGAGCAGGCGCCCGACGCCGTCGAGCGCGCGGTCCTGCGCCTCGCGCACCTCGCTCGCGAGCACGTCGCCCGCGTGGTCGGCGAGCGCCGCCGTGAGCGCGCCGAGCTCGAGGCCGACGAGCCGCCGCACGTAGCCGTCCCAGGCGTCCTGCGGCGCGTCGTCGAGCGCCCGCGCCGCCTCCTGCGTCACGGCGTGCACCTCGTCGAGGATCGCGAGCGCCACCGCGTCCAGCAGCGTGGCACGGGAGTCGAAGTTCCGGTAGAGCGTGCCGATCCCGACCCCCGCCGCCTCGGCGACGGCGTCGAGCGCCACGTCGCTGCCCTTCGCGGCGATCAACGACCTCGCCGCCTGCACGATCGCCACCCGGCGACGTAGCGCGTCCGCGCGCATGCCCGCACCTCCTGACGTCCTGGTTTGACTCCCCAGCCTAACCGGAGGAAGATCGTCCGGTAAACAAGCGGAGGAACATCCTCCACTTGAGAGAGGACTCGATGAGCGCGCCGACCACGACCGACACGACGACCACCCCGAGCAGCGCCTCGACGGGCACGGCCCCGGACGAGACGTCCCGCGGTCCCGCCACAGGTGCCCGCGGCTCGACGCCCCCGGTCGTGCGCCTCGCGGGCCTGACCGCCGGTCTTGGCGCGATCCTCGTGGTGCTCCTCGCGCTGTTCATCCTCCCGTCGCTCAAGAGCGGCGCCCACGACCTCCCGATCGGTGTCGTGGGCGACCCCGCCTCGACGGCCCCGGTCGAGACGGCCCTGGGGTCGGCGGCGCCCGGCGCGTTCGCGGTCGAGGCGTTCGGCACCGGGGACGACCTCGCGCAGGCCGTCCACGAGCGCGAGGTCGTGGGCGGGCTCGTGGTCACGGCGGACGGTCTCGAGGCCGTCGTGGCGAGCGCCGGGTCCACGGCGATCTCGGGCTCGCTGACCGCGGCGGCGAACGCCGTCGGCCAGGCGACGGGCCTGCCCGTGACCGTCACCGACGTCGTGCCGCTGCCCGAGGGCGACCCCACCGGCGTCGGCATCGGCGGGCTCGCGTTCCCTCTGGTGTTCGGCGGAATCGTCCCCGTCGTCGCCTTCCGCAAGATCTTTCCCCACAGCGACCGCTGGAAGCTCGCCGGCCTCGTGTCGTTCTCCGCGGGGGGCGGCATCGTCGTGGCGGCCGTGCTGCGCTTCTGGTTCGGCAGCATCGAGAACGCCTTCTGGCCCGTCGCCGGCGCGATGGCCCTGGGGATCGCAGCGCTCGCCCTGCCCCTCGCCGGGCTCCAGCAGGCCTTCGGCGGGAAGGGGTTCACGCTGGGCGCGATGTCGATGATGTTCCTCGGCAACCCGCTCGCCGGCATCGCGACCACCGGGGACTGGCTGCCCTCGGGGCTCGGCGCGCTCGGCCAGCTCCTTCCGCCCGGCGCCGCGGGCACCCTCGTGCGCTCGGCCGCGTACTTCGACGGGGCGGGTGGTCTTACCGCGGGCCTGACCCTCCTGGCGTGGGTCGTCGCGGGCGCCCTCGTGCACGTCGTGGGCACGCGACGGGCGGCGCGGAGTGGGTCGGCCGACGACTGATCGACGACAATGGTCCTGATGCCCGACACCACGCACGACCCCCGACACGACGTCCCCGACCTCCCGAGCCCGTGGCGCGCTCGCCCGCCCGTCCACGCCGACGTCGACGCGCTCGTGGCCCTGCGTCGCCTCGACGTGCTGCAAGGAACCGGCCAGACCCACGTCGACCCGGCCGGGATCGAGTCCGAGGTCGTGGGGCAGGCGTCGTGGACGCGCCGCCAGCTCGTGGCGGTCGGCGCCGACGACGTGCCACGAGCCTGGATCACCGTGCACGACCGCGCCGCGGGCCGTACCCAGATCTGGGGATACTTCGACCGCGACATCCCTGAGATCGACCGGATCGCCGAGACGTTCTACCGCTGGGCCGAGGACGCCGCGGTCGCGATGGCCCGCTTCCGCGGCGTCACAGCCACCCGTCTCGACGAGAGCCCGTTCGCCGGCGACACCCGTCAGGCCGCCTGGCTCACCCGGGCCGGCTACGCCCCGCGCCGCACGTGGCTGCACATGGAGCGCCCGGTGACCTCGGACGACGCCGCACTCGAGCCGCGCGGGGACGTCACGGTGCGACCCGTCGAGCGGCACGAGAACGGCCTGCCCGTCGCCGCCGACCTGCAGGTCGTGCACCAGATGCTGGAGACGTCGTTCCAGGACCACTTCAACTCGTACCGCGAGAGCTTCTCGGAGTTCGTCCAGCGGCTGCAGGAGGATCCCGGCCACAGCTGGGACCACTGGTGGCTGGCCTACGTCGAGTCCGCCGACGGCCGCCGCGTGCCCGCCGGCACCGTCGTGTGCTCGTCCCTCGCGGCTCCCGAGGGCGGCGCGCCGGGCACCTACGTCGAGTACATCGGCGTGAGCCGTTCCGCACGCGGCCGGGGCGTGGCGAAGTCCCTGCTGGCCGTCGTCGTCGCGGACGCCGCCCGGAGCGGTCGCGACCGCGTGGCGCTGGAGGTCGACGCGGACTCCCCCACCAAGGCCGACGAGCTGTACCTGTCGCTCGGGTGGGAGACCGACTACGTCACCGAGTCGTGGTTCAAGGACCTCGACCTCGGTGGCTGACCCGGGGCGCGTCTCCGCCGGGCCGGCGCGACGCGTCGGGCGTCAGGCTCCGGGGAGGCCGGCGATGCCGGTGCTCTCGCGGCGTCCGTGGCGACGCACCCCGGCGGCCTCGTCGCGCACGAGGCGGACCCACAGCAGCACGGCGAACCCGCCGAACACCCACCACTGGAGCGCGTAGAAGAGGTTCTGCAGGTTCAGGCCGGTGCCGCCCTCGATCATCGGCCGCGGGAGCTGCGCGGGTCCCCCCTCGGCCGCGGACGGCTGTGCCGGGTCGGAGGACGAGAGCACGAGGTAGCCCGAGTACATGGGCCCGCCCCACTCGTTGACGAGCGCCCCGGTCGAGATCGCGTCGGTCAGCCCGGGCGCGGAGCCCCCCTGCCCGGCCGCCTCGGAGGCCTGCAGGTAGCCCACGAGCCGGACGGCGCCGTCGGGCGGCTCGAGCGCGGTGACGTCCGCGGGCGAGCCCACCCACCCGCGGACCACGGGCAGGACCGGCGCCCCGGACAGGCCGGCCCACGACGCGCCCTGCGTGCCGTCGTCGGTCACGCGCAACGGCGTGAGGACGAGATAGCCGGTGCGGCCGTCCAGCGCACGCCCCTCGACGAGCAGCTGGCCCTCGGCGTCGTACTCGCCCTCCACCCACGCCTGACGCCCGACGAGCTCGCCGGGGAACGTCGACTGCGGCGGGAGCAGGTTCCCGAGGCCCTCGGGCCCGGCGGCCTCGAGCTCGGCGGCCTCGTGCTGGGCGGCGAGCTCGGCGCGCTGCTGCGCGCGGTCGAGCTGCCAGACGCCGAGCCGCGCGCAGACGAAGGCGGCGAGCAGGAAGAGCACGAGCAGCCCGACGACACGGGGCTGGCGGGCAACCGCCCAGAAGGACCGTGGGGCGGAGGGCTCGGGCACGTGACCACGGTATCCGGAGCCGAGCGGGTCCCCGAACCCGTGGACCGTGCCCGGGCGAACGTCACACCGGGCGCCGTGGGACCTTGGACCTTTTGTGGCCGTACCGACGGACGTCACACCGCCGAGGAGCGTCACGAACCGTGCACGCCCCTGGTCGATGGGGTTGTATGAAGCCGTAGTCGTTCACGAACCCTTCCCCCCGCTGGAGCGTGAGATGAGCACGACCGCCGCCACCGAGTCCACCGCCTGGCGACCCGCCGAGGTCGCACCGCTCGACGACGAGACCGTGCACCGCGTCGACGCGTGGTGGCGGGCCGCGAACTACCTGTCCGTCGGGCAGATCTACCTGCTCGACAACCCGCTGCTGCGCACGCCGCTCGAGCGCGACGACGTCAAGCCGCGCCTGCTCGGCCACTGGGGCACGACGCCGGGGCTGAACTTCCTCTACGCGCACCTCAACCGCGCGATCGCGCAACGGCGCCAGTCGACGATCTACGTCGCGGGGCCGGGACACGGCGGTCCGAGCCTCGTGGCGAACTCGTACCTCGAGGGCACGTACTCCGAGTACTACTCGGACGTCACGCAGGACACGGAGGGCATGCGGCGCCTGTTCCGCCAGTTCTCGTTCCCGGGGGGCATCCCGAGCCACGTCGCACCCGAGACGCCGGGGTCGATCCACGAGGGCGGCGAGCTCGGCTACGCGCTCTCCCACGCGTACGGCGCGGCGTTCGACAACCCCGACCTGCTGGTCGCCGCGGTCGTGGGCGACGGCGAGGCGGAGACCGGGCCGCTCGCGACGAGCTGGCACTCGAACAAGTTCGTCAACGCGCGCAACGACGGCGTGGTGCTGCCGATCCTGCACCTCAACGGGTACAAGATCGCCAACCCGACCGTGCTCGCGCGCATCAGCGACGACGAGCTGCGCGACCTCATGATCGGCTACGGCCACACCCCGTACTTCTTCACGGGCGGCTTCGACGGCGAGGACCACTTCGAGGTGCACCAGCGCTTCGCGACGCTCCTCGACGAGGTGCTCAACCACATCGCGCAGATCAAGGCCGACGCCGCGGCGGGGAACGACGAGCGCCCCGCGTGGCCCATGATCGTCTTCCGCACGCCCAAGGGCTGGACGTGCCCGCCCGTCATCGACGGCAAGAAGACCGAGGACTCGTGGCGTGCCCACCAGGTGCCGCTCGCGAGCGCGCGGGACACCCCCGAGCACCTCGAGGTGCTGCGCGGCTGGCTCGAGTCCTACCGGGCCGACGAGCTGTTCGACGACGACGGCCGGCTCGTCGACGACGTCGCCGCGCTCGCGCCGACGGGCACGCTCCGCATGAGCGGCAACCCGCACGCGAACGGTGGGCTCCTGCTCAAGGACCTGCGCCTGCCGGACTTCCGCGACTACGCCGTGGACGTGACGGGGCCGGGCAGCTCCATCGCGGAGTCGACGCGCGTCCTGGGCCAGTGGCTCACCGACGTCGTGCGGATGAACCCGGACAACTTCCGGATCTTCGGCCCCGACGAGACCGCGTCGAACCGGCTCCAGGCCGTGTACGAGGTCACGGACAAGCAGTGGAACGCCGACTTCTTCGGGCCCGACGTCGACGAGCACCTCGCGCGCGCCGGACGCGTCATGGAGATGCTGTCGGAGCACCAGTGCCAGGGCTGGCTCGAGGGCTACCTGCTCACGGGGCGGCACGGCCTGTTCACGAGCTACGAGGCCTTCATCCACATCGTCGACTCGATGTTCAACCAGCACGCGAAGTGGCTCAAGGTCACGAACCACATCCCGTGGCGGCGCCCGGTCGCGAGCCTCAACTACCTGCTGTCGAGCCACGTCTGGCGCCAGGACCACAACGGCTTCAGCCACCAGGACCCGGGCTTCATCGACCACGTCGTGAACAAGAAGGCCGAGATCGTCCGCGTCTACCTGCCGCCGGACGCGAACACGCTGCTCTCGACCTACGACCACTGCCTGCGCTCGCGCCAGTACGTGAACGTCGTCGTGGCGGGCAAGCAGCCGGCCCCGCAGTTCCTGTCCATGGACCAGGCGGTCGCGCACTGCACGCGCGGCCTCGGCATCTGGGAGTGGGCCGGCACCGAGGTCGAGGGCGAGGACCCGGACGTCGTGCTCGGCTCGGCGGGCGACGTGCCCACGCTCGAGGTGCTCGCCGCGGCCGACATCCTGCGCCGGCGCATCCCCGACCTCAAGGTCCGGGTCGTCAACGTCGTGGACCTCATGCGGCTCCAGGACGAGAAGGAGCACCCGCACGGCCTGTCGGACAAGGACTTCGACACGCTCTTCACGGCGGACAAGCCCGTCATCTTCAACTACCACGGCTACCCGTGGCTCATCCACCGCCTCACGTACCGCCGCACGAACCACGCGAACATCCACGTGCGCGGCTACAAGGAGGAGGGCACCACCACCACCCCGTTCGACATGGCCATGCTCAACGACATCGACCGCTACCACCTGGTGATCGACGTCATCGACCGTGTGCCGTCCCTGCGCTCGACCTACGCGGGCCTGCGCCAGGAGATGGTCGACGCGCGGCTGGCGGCCCGCCAGTACACCCGCGAGCACGGGGAGGACATCCCCGAGGTGCGCGACTGGGTGTGGCCGGACGTCGGCGAGACGGCGACCGAGAAGGGTGGCCCGCAGTACAACGGCGCGAGCCCTGCCGCGCAGGACACCGGAGGAGACAACGAGTGAGCGACACCGCTCGCAGCATCTACATCACCTCGCCCGAGGGCGAGACGGGCAAGTCCACGATCGCGCTGGGGGTCCTCGACCTGCTGGTCCGCAAGGTCCAGCGGGTCGGGGTCTTCCGGCCGGTCACCCGGGCCGCAGGCCCGGACGTGCAGGACTACGTGCTCGAGCTGCTGCTCGCGCACGACGGCGTCGACGTCACCGCGGAGAACGCGATCGGCGTGACGTACGACGACGTGCACGCGGACCCGGAGGCGGCGCTCTCGCAGATCGTCGCCCGCTACCACGACGTCGCGAGGCAGTGCGACTTCGTCGTGATCGTCGGGACGGACTACACCGACGTCGCGGGCCCGACGGAGCTGTCGTTCAACGCGCGCGTCGCGGCGAACCTCGGAGCACCGGTCCTGCTCGTGGTCTCCGGCAAGGGCCGCACGCCCGACGCCGTGGGCAACCTCATCGAGGTGAGCGTGGCCGAGCTGCGCTCCCAGCACGCGCAGCCGATCGGCGTCGTGGCGAACCGCGTGGAGCCCACGGACCTCGACACGGTCCGCACGATGCTCGGCTCGCTCGGCCCGGACGGCGAGCCGTACGCCGGGGCGGAGGCTGCGCCGTCGGGCACGACGGCGCAGCCCGCCCCGGGCGCGGGGACGCTGCCCGGGTGGGCCGTGCCCGAGGACCCCTTCCTCGACGCTCCCACCGTCCGCGCCCTCATGGAGGCCGTGGGCGGGACCCTCGCGTTCGGCGAGGAGGAGCTCCTCGCCCGCGAGGCGACCGACCTGCTCGTCGGCGCCATGTCGTTCGAGCACCTGCTCGACCGGCTCACGGACGGCGCGGTCGTCATCACGCCCGGCGACCGCGTGGACATCCTCATCGGTCTGCTCGCGGCGCACTCCGCCTCGGGCTTCCCCTCGCTCGCCGGCGTCGTGCTCAACGGCGGCTTCTTCCCGCCGGAGTCGACGGCCCGCCTGGTCGCGGACCTCGACCCGAGCCTGCCGATCATCCGCACCGACCTGGGGACGTTCCGCTCCGCGAGCGCCGCCGCGAGCGCGCGCGGCCGCGTCACCAAGGAGTCGCAGCGCAAGGTCGACACCGCGCTCGCGCTGTTCGAGCAGAGCGTCGACGGCGCGGCGCTCCTCGCGGGTCTCGACGTGCCCCGGCCCGAGGTCGTCACGCCGCTGATGTTCGAGTACGAGCTGCTCTCGCGCGCCCGCGCGGACCGCAAGCACGTCGTGCTGCCCGAGGGCGACGACGACCGCATCCTGCGCGCGGCGTCGACCCTGCTGGGCCGCCAGGTCGCCGAGCTGACGATCCTCGGGGACGAGCTGAAGGTCCGCGCCCGTGCGGCCGAGCTCGGCCTCGACCTCGACGCGGCGCACGTCCTGAGCCCGCACGACCCCGAGCACGTCGAGCGGTTCGCCGCCGAGTACCAGCGCCTGCGCGCCCACAAGGGCATGACGCTCGAGGAGGCGCGCGAGCGCGTCCAGGACGTGTCCTACTTCGGCACGATGATGGTCCACCTGGGCCTCGCCGACGGCATGGTCTCGGGCGCCAAGCACACGACCGCGCACACCATCAAGCCGTCGTTCGAGATCATCAAGACGCAGCCGGGCGTGTCCGTCGTGTCGTCGGTGTTCCTCATGTGCCTGCAGGACCGCGTGCTCGTCTACGGCGACTGCGCGGTCATCCCCGACCCGACGGCCGAGCAGCTCGCGGACATCGCGATATCCTCCGCGGCGACGGCGCAGCAGTTCGGCGTCGACCAGCGCGTCGCGATGCTGTCCTACTCGACCGGCGAGTCCGGCTCGGGAGCCGACGTCGACAAGGTGCGCCGGGGCACGGCGCTCGTGCGCGAGCGCCGCCCCGACCTGTTCGTCGAGGGACCGATCCAGTACGACGCCGCCGTGGACGCCTCGGTCGCGGCGTCGAAGATGCCCGGGTCGGACGTGGCGGGCCGCGCGACGGTGTTCATCTTCCCGGACCTCAACACGGGCAACAACACCTACAAGGCCGTGCAGCGCTCCGCGGGCGCCGTCGCGGTCGGGCCCGTCCTGCAGGGCCTCAACAAGCCGGTCAACGACCTGTCGCGCGGCGCGCACGTGCAGGACATCGTCAACACCGTCGCCATCACCGCGATCCAGGCGCAGGCCCCGGCCGACGTCCCCGCCCCGTCCACGACCCCCGCCCCCCAGGGAGCCACCTCATGACCATCCTGCCCGAGGGCGAGCGCCCGAACCCCTACAGCGCGTACGGCGCGCACGGGTCCGTGCTCGTCATGAACTCGGGGTCGTCCTCGCTGAAGTACCAGCTCGTCAACCCCGTCGGCGGCGAGGCCATCGCGGCCGGGACGATCGAGCGCATCGGCGAGGAGTCCGGGATCATCAAGCACCGGTTCGCCGGGAACACGACGACGCGCGAGGAGCCCGTCGCGGACCACGGGCACGCGCTGCGCATCGCGCTGAGCATGTTCGACGAGGTCGGCCCGACGCTCTCGGACGCCGACGTGTACGCCGTGGGGCACCGCGTCGTGCAGGGCGGCTCGCTGTTCGCCGACCCGGTCCTCGTCGACGACGGCGTGCTCGAGCGGATCCGGTCGCTGTCCCCGCTCGCGCCGCTGCACAACCCGGCGAACGTCAAGGGCATCGAGGTCGCGCGGTCGATGCTCGGCGACGTGCCGCACGTCGCCGTGTTCGACACGGCGTTCTTCCAGCGCCTGCCGCAGCACGTCGCGACGTACGCCCTGGACGCCGAGGTCGCCGAGAAGTACGCGATCCGGCGCTACGGCGCCCACGGCACGAGCCACCAGTACGTCTCGGGCAAGGTCGCGCGCGTCCTCGGGCGCCGGATCGAGAGTCTCAACACGATCGTGCTGCACCTCGGCAACGGCGCCTCCGCGTCGGCGGTGAAGGGCGGCGTGCCGGTCGAGACGTCGATGGGGCTCACGCCGCTCGAGGGCCTGGTCATGGGCACGCGCACCGGCGACATCGACCCTGCGGTCGTGTTCCACCTCGCGCGCAACGCGGGTATGAGCATCGACGAGATCGACGACCTGTTCAACAAGCGCTCGGGCGTCAAGGGCCTGTCCGGCGTGAACGACTTCCGCGAGCTGCACCGGCTCATGGACGCCGGTCACGAGGGTGCCCGCCTCGCGTTCGACGTGTACATCCACCGCCTGCGCAAGTACGTCGGCGCGTACGCCGCCGTGCTCGGCCGCGTAGACGTCGTCGCCTTCACCGCGGGCGTCGGCGAGCACGACGCCGAGGTGCGCGCCGCCGTCGTCGAAGGGCTCGAGCCCCTCGGCCTCGCCGTGGACCGGGACCGCAACGCGGTCGACTCCGGCGAACCCCGCGTCGTCTCGCCCGACTGGACGAGCACGCTCGTCATGGTCGTCCCGACGATGGAGGAGCTCGCCATCGCCCGCCAGTCGGTCGAGGTCGTGGAGGCGGCGTCGCGCGCGTCGTAGGTGGGATGCTCGGTCGGTGACCGTTCTCATCGACCCTCCGACGTGGCCCGCGCACGGGACGCTGTTCAGCCATCTCGTGTCGGACACGTCGCTCGACGAGCTGCACGGGCTCGCCGCGTCGATCGGGCTGAGCCGACGTGCGTTCGACCTCGACCACTACGACGTCGCGGCCGAGCGCTACGACGCCGCGGTGGCGGCGGGGGCCGTCCCGGTCGACGGGCGCGAGCTCGCACGACGGCTCGGTGCGTCGGGCCTGCGGGTACCTGGCCGCGCGCGCCGCGCCGCGAAGGCGGACGCGCTGCTCGCGCGCTGGGACGCGCTGCTGCCGGGTGCGCGGGGCGTCGGTGTCGAGCTCGTGGAGCGCTGGCACGAGGCGCACCGCGCCTACCACGGGCCGGAGCACCTCACCCACGCGCTCGACTCGCTCGCGCTGCTCGAAGGGCGCCCTGCCGGGCTGCCCGACGCCGGAACGGCACCCGCCCGCGCGGCCACGGCTCCGGCGTCGGGCGTGGTGGGTGCGACGGACCCGACGACACGGCTCGCGCTGTGGTTCCACGACGCCGTGCACGACGGTGAGGCGGGCCGCGACGAGGAGCGTTCGGCCGAGCTCGCGACCCGGCTCCTGGGGCCGCACCTCGCCGCCGCGCGCGTCGCCGAGGTGGCACGCCTCGTGCTCGTGACGACCGCCCACTCCCCCGCCGTCGGCGACGAGGCGGGGGCGCTCGTCTCGGACGCCGACCTCGCGGTCCTGGGGTCGGCACCCGACCGTTACGCCCGCTACGTGCGCCAGGTGCGCGCCGAGTACGCGCACGTGCCCGACGACGCGTTCCGGCGGGGCCGCGCGGGCGTGCTCCGCTCGTTGCTCGCGGGCGACACGCTGTTCCGCACCCCGCAGGGCGCCGCGCTGTGGGAGGAGCGCGCCCGGGCGAACCTGCGCGACGAGCTGGCGGTTCTCGGGGCGACCCCGTGAAGGGCCTGCGACGCCATGACCTGGGCCGACAGGGTCGGCGCGCGACGACGGGGGTCGTTCTCGGTCTCGCGGTGCTCGTGCTGACGCCGTTCCTCGTCGTGCAGGCGGTCGGTCGCGCGCACGTCGTCGACCCGGGCGACGTACCCACCAGCGACGCGATCGTCGTGCCCGGCGCGGGCCTGCGGCCCGACGGGTCGCCGTCCACGTACCTGCGCCGTCGCCTCGACGCGGCGGCGGAGCTCTACGCCCGGGGAGTCGCGCCCGTCGTCCTGGTGAGCGGCGACGCGCACGACGACTACGACGAGCCCGGGTCGATGCGCGCGTGGCTCCTCGGCCGGGGCGTGCCGGACGACGCGATCCTCCTGGACCGCGAGGGCTTCGACACCCACGCGACGTGCACGCGCGCGGCGTCCGAGCTCGGGGTCGGCACGGCCGTGGTGGTCACGCAGGGCTACCACCTGCCGCGCACGCTCTTCTCGTGCCGCGTCGCGGGCCTCCGCGCCGTCGGGACCGGGGTCAGCGCGGCGAGCGTCGAACCCTGGAAGGCCGTGCTCTACCGCGTCCGCGAGGTCCCGGCCGCGACCAAGGCCGTCCTCGACGCCGTCCGCCGTTGACGACTCCGCGCCCGCACCCCGCGACTCACGGCAGGCGCAGGCGTCGCATGACGTCGAGCGCGCTCGTGAGCGCCCTGCTCGGGAGCTCCCCGCCGAGCTGGTACAGCGCGTCGAGCGTGAGGCCCTGGTTCGCGCCGCGCTGGACGGAGACCGTCTGCGCCTCGGTGAGCGCCTCGATCCCCTCGCGCCCGTGGCGGCGTCCGAGGCCGGACGCCTTGAACCCGCCCATCGGCGCGGCCACCGAGCCGAACGCCGCGGAGTAGCCGTCGTTCACGTTGACGGTCCCGGCCTCGACCTGTGCCGCGATCCGTCGGCCCCGGGCCGCGTCACGCGTCCAGATGCTCGCGTTGAGCCCGTACTCGGAGTCGTTCATGACCCGCACGGCCTCGTCGTCGCTGGCGACCCGCCGCACGGTCACGACCGGGCCGAACGTCTCTTCCTGGACGCACGCCGCGTCGTCGGGCACGCCGTCGAGGACGGTCGGCGCGTAGAACCACGGGCCGATGTCCGCGCGGTGCACACCGCCCGCGAGGACGCGCGCACCGCGGGCCAGCGCGTCGTCGACGTGCGCGACGACGCGGTCGAGCTGCGCCTGCGACGTGAGCGAGCCCATGTCCGCCGAGTAGTCGAGACCAGCGCCCAGCCGCATCTCGCGCACGAGGGGCACGAACTCGTCGAGGAACGCGTCCGCGACGTCCTCGTGCAGCACGAGCCGCTCGATCGACACGCACAGCTGGCCGGAGTTCGAGAAGCACGCCCGCACGGCGCCGCGCGCCGCCGTCGGGACGTCGGCGTCGGCCGCGACGTAGAGCGGGTTCTTGCCGCCCAGCTCGAGCGTCGCGCCGATGAGCCGCTCGCCCGCACGAGCCGCGACCTTGCGGCCGGTCGCCGTCGACCCCGTGAACGCGATGTGGTCGACGTGGTCGGTGAGGGCGGCTCCGATGTCGCCGCCGCCCGCGACGACGAGGAACAGGTCGGCGGGCAGGCCCGCCTCCTCGAGGAGCTCAGCCCCCCACAGGGCGCTCAGCGTGGTCTGCGGGTCCGGCTTGAGCACCACCGCGTTGCCGGCCACGAGCGCCGGCACGGCCTCCGCGAACGCGAGCGTCAGAGGGTAGTTCCATGGCGCGACGACGCCGACGACCCCGACGGGCCGGCGGTGCACGCGCGTCCCGGTGAGCAGCGGGAGCATGCCCGGGACCCGTCGGTCCGCGAGGTAGCGCGGACCGCGGGCCGCGTAGTGGCGCGTGACGATCGCGACGTCGGCGACCTCCTCGAAGGCGCTGCGGCGTGACTTGCCGGACTCCATCTGGATCAGGTCGAGACCGTCCGACTGCCGGGCGAGGACGAGCTCGCCGAAGCGCCGCACGACCGCCGCGCGCTCACGCACGGGCACCTGCGCCCACGACGCCTGCGCCTCGCGCGCCCGCTCGACCGCGCGCGCCACGTCCGCCGGTGACGAGACCGGGAAGGTCGCGAGCGGGGCGCCCGTGAACGGGAGGACCGAACGGTGCATGCCGTTCTCGTCGCTCGTGACGATGCGCCGGGCGAGCGGTGCGACGACGTCGGGCTCGAGGACGTAGGTCGCAGCCGGGTTCTCGGGGTCGATCAGGCCGTCCAGCGCGGCGCCCTCGCCGTGCTGCGGACCGTGAGCACCAGAGGTGCCGGGTGAGCTCGTCATGGGGACAGGCTACGTCGTCGGGGTGACACCCGGAGGCGTGTGCCGCGACCCGACCGGCGGGCTTTCCCGCCCCCGGGCCGACCCGGCTCAGCCGGTGCGGCCGACCGGTCGCTCCCACGTGGTGAGCACCGGCCGAAAGCCCTGCCGCGCCCAGAACGGCGCCGAGAGCGGGTTGAGCACGCCGTGGTGCAGCAGGACGACGGCGTGCTCGCCGACCCGTGCGCGCACGCGGGCGAGGGCCGCGTCCACGAGCGCCCCGCCCACGCCCGCGCCGCGCGCCGTGGCGGTCACGTGCAGCAGCACGAGGTAGGCGACGGGACCCGCCGTCACCGTCCCGGCGACGGCGCCGGAGCGCTGCGGGGGCTCGACGGCGACGGCGCCCACGACCACGTCGCGGCCGCCCCCCGGCGCGTCCGAGGCGGTGGTCCCCACCAGGAAGGTCGTCGCGGGGTTCGCGACCGCACCCGCGACCTGCGTCGCGAGGTGCTCGCGCGCCCGGGGCCGCACCCGGGCGGCGCCGACGAGCTCGTCGTACGCGAGCTCGGCGAGCTGGTGCTCGAGCACCGCGGCCACGTCGTCCGAGGTCGCGTCGCGCACCGTCACGCCCACGGGTCCGCCGCCCGCCGCGTCCCGGCGCCCGGTCCCACGGCGCGCCGCGAGGTGCACCGTCGGGCGCATGCCGTGGGCGGCGAGGGCGGCGACCGCCTCGACGTCGCGGCTCGGCCAGACCAGCACCATGCCGTGGTCGCGCGGCGCGGGGCCCACCTGGGCCACGCCGTCGCCGTCGGGCGCGACGCCGGGGTCGGCGTCGACGCGCGCGGCCCAGGCCGCGAGCAGCGCGGCGACCGCGGCCGGGACGTCCGGGCCCGCCGCCCGCGCACGCAGCCGGTGCTCGCGCAGCGGCCGGAACATGGCGGCGGCGGCACCCGGCCCGACGTCACCGGCGGTCAGCACGCCGGCCGCGCGCGACCCGTCGGGGAGCCGCACGGCGAGCAGCTCGCCCGCGCCGGGCCCGGCGCCCAGGTCCGGCACGGCCACGAGCGGGTCCTGCGCGCCCACGCGGGCACGGTGCTCGGCCTCGAGCACCGCGAGGTCGTCCGGGCCTGGCTCCCACCGGTTGCCGCCGGTCACCGGGCCACCCCGCGCCCCGTGCCGACGCCGGTCCCGGTGCACGTCGCGCGATGCCGTCTCACGCGACCGATCGTAGGTGGCGGAGCGCGCTCGGCACGCACGGTCACAGCCCGAGCGTGGCGCCCACCTGGTCGTCCACCGCGGCACGGACCGCCGCGCGCGCCTCGTGGGCGGTGCGGGACGCCAGGGCGAGCTGGGCGAGCTCCGCGCAGCGCGCCCGGGTGTGCCGCCCCACGGCGTACCGCACGGACGGCACCGCGCCGGCGCTCATGGACAGGCTCGTCACCCCGAGGCCGACGAGGACCAGCGCCATGAGGGGGTCCGCCGCCGACTCGCCGCAGACACCGACCGGCTTGCCCGCCGCGCGAGCGGCCCGAGCCGTCGCCGCGACGAGGTCGAGGACCGCGGGCTGCCACGGGTCGAGCAGGTCGACGAGCGACCCCCGGAGCCGGTCGGTGGCCATCGTGTACTGCGCGAGGTCGTTCGTCCCGAGGGACACGAAGTCGGCGACCGCGAGCAGGTCCGCGGCGCGCAACGCCGCCGAGGGGACCTCGACCATCACGCCGACCGGCCCTCGCAGCCCTGCCGAACGCGCGAGGTCGACGAACTCCTCGGTCTCGGACACCGTGGCGATCATGGGAGCCATGACCCACGGGTCGACCCCGGTGGCGTCCGCGGCGGCGGCGAGAGCCGTGAGCTGCGTGCGCAGCAGCCCTGGTTCCCGGCGCACGAGCCGGTAGCCGCGCACGCCCAGCGCCGGGTTCTCCTCCCCGGGCTGGTCGGCGAACGGGAGCGGCTTGTCCGCGCCGGCGTCGAGCGTGCGGACCACGACCTTGCGCCCCCCGAACGCGCGCAGCACGTCCGCGTACGCGGCCGTCTGCTCCGCGAGCGTCGGGGCCGACGCGTGGCCCAGGAAGAGGACCTCGGTCCGGAAGAGCCCCGACCCCTCGACCCCGACCGCGCGCCGCGCGTCGGCCGGCGAGCCGACGTTGGCGAGCAGCGCGACCGGATGACCCTCCGCCGTCCGGCCGGGCGACGTGTCCTTCTCGAGCTCCTCGGCGGCCGAGCGACGCGCCCGCGCCTGCTCGTGCCGGTCCTCGCCGGGCGCCCGCTCCACGGTGCCCGCGGCCGCGTCCACCGCGACCTCCTCCCCGTCGGCGAGGGCCGCAGCGCCCGGGACGCGGACGACGCACGGGATGCCGAGCTGCCCCGCGATGATCGCGGTGTGGCCCGTCGGCCCGCCGTGGACCGTGACGATGGCGAGCACCTTCTCGATCTCGAGGGCGGCCGTGTCTGCGGGGGCGAGGTCGTGCGCGACCACGACGCTCGGTCGCGCGAGCACCGGCACTCCGGGCTCGGCCTCGCCGAGCAGCCGGGCGACGACCCGGTCGCGCACGCTGCGCAGGTCGGTGACCCGTTCGGCGAGCGGCCCGCCGGCCGCGAGGAACATCTGCGCGAACTGCTCCACGGAGCGGTCGACCGCCTGCGCGGGGCGCTCCCCCGCCGCGACCCGCCGGGCCACCTCCTCGCGCAGGGCGGGGTCGGTGGCGATGCCGGCGGTGGCGCGCAGGACGTCGGCGAGCGTCCCCGTCGTCACGGCTGCCCGGGCGCGCAGCACGTCCCCCACCGCCTCGAACGCGGCGTCCACGTCCGCGTCCGGCGGGCCGCCGTCAGCCGGGACGACCGGGGCGGGGTGCACCCTCACGACCGGACCGACCACGAGACCTCGACCGACGCCGACGCCGACGAGCCGGGTGGCCTCGGCGACGCTCACGACGCGGTGTCCAGGTCCCGCGCGAGGAGCTCGGCGAGGCCGTCGAGGGCGAGGTCCGCCCCGTCGCCCTCGGCTCGCAGCACGATCTCCTCGCCCTGCTTGACCGCGAGGGTCATGACGAGGAGCATGCTCGCCGCGTCGACCGGCTTCCCCCCGGGACGCGCGACGGTGACCTTCACGGGTGACTTCTTCGCGGCCTCGGTGAAGATCGAGGCAGGCCGGGCGTGCAGGCCCTGCGCCGACCCGACCGCGACGGTGCGCTCAGACATGGTGCTCTCCCTGGTTGCTGATGGGTGTGGACGACGCCGCCTGCGCCGCAAGCTCGCCAGGGCGCGCGGAGGCGTCGGGTTCGAGGACGACGTGGACGTCGTCCTCGCGGATGTCATGCGGGGCTGGAGCCGCGGAACCGGGCAGCCTCGTCGCCGCCCGGCCCCAGGCGACGGCGGTGCGCAGGCGAGCCCCGTCGTCGCCCGACGCCCCGAGGAAACCGGCGAGGGTGCAGTCGCCCGCACCCACGGTGCTGCGCGGGACGAGCGGCTCGCCCCCGGCCCACCAGGAGGCGCCCGCGTCGACGAGGAGCGCACCGTCCGGCCCGAGCGAGACGAGGACCTGCTCGTGGCCGCGCGCGACGAGGCGGCGCGCGCACGCGACGATCTCGCCGACCGTCACGGGCGCCTCGCCCACCAGCTCGCTCAGCTCCTCGAGGTTCGGCTTGAGCAGCGTCGTCCGGGTGCTCTCGACGACGCGGGCCAGATCGGCGCCCGAGGCGTCGACGGCGACCGCCGCACCACGGGACCGGGCCACCTCCACCAGCCGCGGGTAGAGACTCTCGGCGCCTGCCGGGACCGACCCGGCCAGGACGACCCAGACCCGGTCGTCCTGGCCGGCACGGTCCACCTCGTGCTCCACCGCGGCGACGAGCGCCGCGACCTCCAGCGGCCCCAGGAGCGGGCCCGAGGCGTTGATCTTGGTCGTCACCCCCACGCCGTCGACCACGGCGACGTTCGAGCGGATCGCCCCGTCCACCGGGACGGTGCGCGTCGGCACGTCGAGCGCGTCGAGCGCCTCGACGAGCTCGGCACCGTCCGGACCGCCGACGGGCAGCACGGCCAGCGTCGACCGGCCGTGCCGCACCAGGGTCCGGGAGACGTTGATGCCCTTGCCGCCTGGGTCCAGGTGCGTGCGCTCGGCACGGTTGACCTCGCCGACCACGAGCCGCTCGACGTCGTACGTGCGGTCGAGGCTCGGGTTGGGGGTGACGGTGATGATCATGCCCGCGTCAGCTCCCGTCGACGATCTCGAAGGCGGCGAGGACCGCCACGGCGTCGTCCGCCTCGAGGACGCGCGCCACCTTGTCCTCGTCGGAGAACACGAGCGCGATGCGGCCGAGGACCTCGAGGTGCTCGTCCCCCGCTCCGGCGATCCCCACGACGACCCGGACCGGCTGACCGCCCCAGTCGACCGGCTCGTCGTAGCGCACGAGCGCGACGGCGGTGCGCACGATCTGCTCCTTGGCGCCGAGCGTCCCGTGCGGGATCGCCAGGAAGTTCCCCATGTACGTGGGGGCGGTCTCCTCGCGCTCGAGCATCCCGTCGACGTAGGCCGGCCGGACCGCGCCCGCGTCGACGAGCACGTGACCCACCTCGCGCACCGCGTCGTCGCGCGTGCGCGCCGTCCCACCGAGGACGATCCGGTCGGCAGCCAGCACGTCGGTCACGACGTCGCCTCCTGTCCGACGCTCGCCTCTCGGCGCTCCTGCACGAGGCGCACCACCTCGTCGTACACCGGGCTGTTCATGAAGTTGTCCACCGACCGGTGGTCGGCGTGGGGCGCCTGGTGCCGGGAGCGGTCCGTGAGGTTGCGCTGGCTGATCACGAGGTCCACGTCGTCCGTGAGGTTCGCGACGGCCGTGTTGGTCACGGTCACGCCGTCGACACCTGCCTTGCGCAGCTTGTCGCGCAGCACGCTCGCCCCCATGACGCTCGACCCCATCCCGGCGTCGCACGCGAAGACGATGGTCTGGATCGGGCCGCGGTGCGGGTGCCCGGCCGCGGACTCGGCGGCCTCGGCGGCCTCCGCCTCGACACGCAGCGCGCTCAGCGCCCCGCTCGAGCGTCCCTTGTTCGCCTCGGTCTGCGCGATGGCGGCCTCGAGCCCGTCCTCCTCGCCCGCCGCGACGAGCGCCAGGTCGCGCCGACGCGTGGCGCGCAGCACGACGGCCGAGACGAGGAACGCGACCACCGTGGACAGCACCACGGACAGGATCACGCCCACGAAGCTCCCCCGCTCCGTCTGGGCGAGCACCGCGAAGATGCTCCCGGGAGCGGCGGGGCCGACCAGCCCGGAGCCGAAGATCACGTTCGTCGCGATGCCCGTGGCACCGCCGAGGATGGCGGCGACGATGAGCATCGGCTTCATGAGGACGAACGGGAAGTACACCTCGTGGATGCCGCCGAAGAACTGGACGACGATCGCACCGGGAGCCGTGGAGCGCGCCGCCCCCACGCCGAAGAGCGTGTAGGCGAGGAGGATCCCGAGGCCGGGCCCCGGGTTCGCCTCGACGAGGAAGAGCAGCGACTTGCCCGACTCCACCACCTGCTGGGCCGCGAGCGGCACCAGGACGCCGTTCCCGATCGCGTTGTTGAGGAAGAGCACCTTCGCGGGCTCGACGATGATGCTCATCGCCGGCAGCAGGTGGTTGTCGGCGAGGAACTCGACGATCCCGCCCAGGAAGTCCGAGATCCGCGTCACGACCGGCGCGATGCCGAAGAACGCGCCGACCGACAGCGCCCCGCCGACGATCGCGGCGGAGAACATGTTGACGAGCATCTCGAAGCCCGGCCTGATCTTGCCGTCCCAGATCGCGTCGACGCGCTTCATCACCCAGGCCGCGAGCGGGCCCACCACCATCGCCCCGAGGAACATCGGGACGGTGCTGCCGACGATGACGCCGAGCGTCGCGATCGTCGCGACGACCCCACCGCGCTCGCCGTAGACGATGCGGCCGCCGCTGTTCGCGATGAGCAGCGGGAGGAGGTACGTGACCATCGGCCCGACGAGTCCCAGGTACTGCCGGAACGTCGTCCCGTCGTCGGCCTCGACGAGCTGGGTCGCGGCACCCTGCCAGGCGCCGGGCAGGTCGGCGTTGCCGAACCCGCCCAGGATCCCGTTGGGCAGCCATCCCACGGCGATGAACAGCGCGGTGATCAGTCCCCATGCGAGGAACGCGGGCAGGTTGGGCATCACCATGCCCGAGAGGAATGCTCCGAACTTCTGTACCCGCACCTGCGCGCGCTTGCTGCGCGACAGCGGTGTCGTGCTGAGCGTCTGCGTACTCATGGTCGTCGTTCTCTCCGTTCTCGATCGTCGTTGATCCACGGGTCCCGGTCTCTGCCCGGTCAGGGCTCGATCGTGACCTTGATGCCGCTCCCGGAACGGACGATGTCGAGGCCCTCGGCGACCCGGTCGAGCGGGAGGCGGTGGGTGATCAGGTCCGTCACGGGGACGCTGCCGTCAGCGATGAGGGCGAGCGCCTGCTTGTTCTGCGCGGGGCTCGAGCCGTTGGCACCCATGAGCATGAGCTCCTTGTAGTGCACGACGTTCGAGTCGAGCGTGATCGTCGGCCGGTCCTTCGGCAGACCGCCGAAGAGGCTGAACCGTCCGCGGGGCGCGAGCATCTGCAGCGCCTGCTCCTGAGCCGCTCCGGACGCCGCGGCGGTGATGACGACGTCGACCCCGCGGCCGCCCGTCAGCGCGCGCACGGCCTCGACCGGGTCCTGCTCGGCCGAGCAGATCGCGGCGTCGGGCTGCACCGTGGCCGCAGCCATGTCGAGGCGCTCTCGGCTCAGCTCGACGAGGTACACCTCCTTGGCTCCCCGGGCCCGGGCGAGCCGGACGTGGAGGCAGCCGATCGGGCCGGACCCCACGACGACGACGGAGTCGCCGTCGTGCACGTCCACCAGCTCCTGCGCGTTGATGGCGCACGCGAACGGCTCCGCCACCGACGCCTCGGCGAACCCGACGCCGTCCGGGATCCGGTTGAGGCCGTCGACGGCCAGCACCTCGCGGGGGACGATCGCGTACGGGGCGAACCCGCCGTCGAAGTCGTAGCCCATGGACACCTGGTTCGGGCAGATCGTCATGGTGCCCGCACGGCAGAAGTCGCACGCCCCGCAGGGGATGGCCGCGATCACCTGGACACGGTCGCCGGACTCCCAGCCCTCGACGCCCTCGCCGGTCTCGACGACCTCACCGGCGATCTCGTGCCCCATGACGCGCGGGGGACGGATACGCAGGTGACCGGCCTGCGAGATCTTGACGTCGGTACCGCACATGGAGCACGCCCGGACGCGGATCTTCACCTCGCCCGGACCGGGTGAGGGCTCGGGGGCGTCCTCGAGCCGGACGTCGCCGGGGGCGTAGAAGCGGAACACCTGCATCGTTACTCCTTCGATCGTGGGCGTGCGGTCAGGCGCGGACGACGCGAGGGCCGGCGGCCTCGAAGGCCTCCGCGGTCTCCTCGTCGAGTCCGGTGTCGGTGATGAACAGGTCGATCTCCGCGAGGCTCGCGACGCGAGCGAGGTCGCTCCGACCGACCTTGGTGTGGTCGGCGAGGACGACGACGCGCCGGCCCGCGGCGACGAGCGCACGCTTGACCGTGGCCTCCGAGAGGTCGGGGGTGGTCAGGCCGTCCTCGAGGGTGATGCCGTTCGTCCCCAGGAAGGTCACGTCCGCGCGGACCTCGGCCAGCGAGCGCTCGGCCCAGGGGCCGACGCCCGCGAGCGTCCTGCCGCGGATGGTGCCGCCGAGCAGGTGGAGCCGCACGTTGGACCGCGTGGCGAGCACCATCGCGACCGGCAGCGCGTGCGTGACGACGGTCAGCTCGCGGTCCTGCGGCAGCAGCTCGGCCAGACGGACCGTGGTGGTCCCGGCGTCGAGGATGACGGAGCCGCCGTCGGGCACCTCTTCGAGCGCCGCCTTCGCGATGCGTTCCTTCTCGCCGGACAGCAGGCGCTCGCGGTCGGCGATCCCCGGCTCGATGCCGAGGCGCTCGATGGGGATCGCGCCGCCGTGCACCCGTCGGACGAGGCCGCGGCGCTCGAGCGCGGTGAGGTCACGACGGATCGTCTCAGCGGTGACATCGAGCACGGCGGCGAGCGCCGCGACGTCCACGCGTCCCTCCGCGCGGGCCCTGCTCAAGATCTCCTGGTGCCGCTCCGGTGCGTACATGCGGTGATCGTGGCATCAGACAACCAGGCAAGTCAATACCACTCGGGCACATCCGGGGCGATAACAACATTCGCCGAGGCCCGAACGGGCACGTGGTGCCGACTGCGGGGGTCTGCCGCGCCGGGTACGGCAGGCCTACCGGTGCGCCCCGGGGCCGGCGTCGAGCGGGCGGCCGAGCACGACGCACTCCTGGTCCACGTAGCCCAGGTGCCCGTAGAAGCCGCGGACCGCTTCGTTGGTCGAGCGCACCATGAGGCGCACCGCACGAGCTCCCTGCGCGGCGAGCCAGGCCTCGGCGGCGACGACGACCTGCCGGCCGAGCCCCGAGCCCTGCACGCGCGGGTCGACGGCGACGTAGTAGAGCCACCCGCGGTGCCCGTCGAGCCCCGCCATCGCGGTCGCGACGACCTCGCCGGCGCGGACGGCGCCCTCGCCGGTGCCCCGGGCGCCCGACGCACGGGCGACGAGCACGGTCGACGTCGCCCCGATCCGTGCGTCGGCGAGGTCGCGGTAGGGGTCGTTCCAGGGCCGGGTCAGCCCGCACGTCCGCCAGAGCGCGACGACGGCCTCCACCTCCCCGTCGGCGATCTCACCGACGTCCGGACGGACCTCGTCCAGGGCGCGCGTGAGCCGCGGCCCGTCGGGGACCCGCCCGGTCACGTCGCCCGGCTCAGCGCGGCTGGTAGGGGGAGACGACGACCTCGACGCGCTGGAACTCCTTGAGGTCGGAGTACCCGGTCGTGGCCATGGCGCGCTTGAGCGCGCCGACGAGGTTGAGCGTGCCGTCCGCCTGGCGACCGGGGCCGAAGAGGATCTCCTGGAGGGTGCCGGCCGTCCCGACGCGCACGCGCTCGCCGCGCGGCAGCTGCCCGTGGTGCGCCTCGGAGCCCCAGTGCCAGCCCTGGCCGGGCGCCTCCTCGGCGCGCGCGAGCGCGGCGCCGATCATCACGGCGTCCGCCCCGCACGCGACGGCCTTGACGAGGTCGCCCGAGCGCCCGACGCCGCCGTCCGCGATGACGTGGACGTAGCGACCGCCCGACTCGTCGAGGTAGTCGCGGCGCGCGGCCGCGACGTCCGCGACGGCGGTCGCCATGGGCGCGTGGATGCCGAGCGACACGCGCGTCGTGTGCGCCGCGCCGCCGCCGAACCCGACGAGCACGCCGGCGGCACCGGTGCGCATGAGGTGCAGCGCGGCCGTGTACGTCGAGGCGCCGCCGACGACGACGGGGACGTCGAGCTCGTAGATGAACCGCTTGAGGTTCAGCGGCTCGGCGACGCCCGAGACGTGCTCGGCGGACACCGTCGTGCCGCGGATGACGAAGAGGTCGACGCCCGCGTCGACGACCGTCTGGTAGTGCTCCTGCGTGCGCTGGGGGGACAGCGCGCCCGCGACGGTCACCCCGGCGGCACGGATCTCCTTGAGGCGCTGCGTGATGAGGTCGGGCTTGATCGGCTCGGAGTAGATCTCCTGCATGCGGCGCGTGGCGGCCAGCGGCTCGAGCGTCGCGATCTCCTCGAGGAGCGCGGTCGGGTCCTCGTAGCGCGTCCACAGGCCCTCGAGGTCGAGCACGCCCAGCCCGCCGTGGTTCCCGAGCGCGACCGCGGTCGCCGGGCTCATCACGGAGTCCATCGGCGCCGCGAGGATCGGCAGCTCGAAGTGGTAGGCGTCGATCTGCCAGCCGACCGAGACCTCCTCCGGGTCGCGCGTGCGCCGCGACGGCACGACCGCGACGTCGTCGAAGGAGAACGCGCGCCGCCCGCGCTTGCCACGTCCGATCTCGATCTCGTTGCTCACCGGGACAGCCTACCGGCGGCCCCGCGGGGCTGCGGCATCGTCGTGTGGGTGGTCGCTGGCAGGGTGACGATCGTCGCCGGGACGCCCGGCGGAGGGCGGTGACCACCGCCGACGACGGACGACACGAGGTGGACCATGACGACGACGCCCTGGACGGCGGGACCGTTGCTCGGTCTCGACACCGAGACCACGGGCGTCGACGTCGACGGGGACCGGGTCGTCACCGCGGCGCTCGTCCTGCGCGAGCCCGGCGGCACCCTCGTGCGCACGTGGCTCGTCGACCCCGGCGTCGAGATCCCCGCCGAGGCGTCGGCGATCCACGGGATCACGACGGCGCACGCCGCGGCCCACGGGGCACCGGCCCCCCAGGCCCTCGACGAGATCGCGACGCTCGTCGTCGACGCGCAGCGCGACGGCGTCCCGATCGTGGCCTACAACGCGGCGTTCGACCTCTCGCTCCTCGACGCGGAGCTCGCACGGCACGACCTGCCGACGCTCGCCGAGCGCCTCGGCCGACCCGTGCGCCCGGTGCTCGACCCGCTCGTCCTGGACCGCGCCTGGGACCCGGCCCGCGAGGGCAAGCGTCGCCTGGTCGACCTGCTGGAGCGCTACGAGGTGCTCGCTCTCGGACCGCTGCACACGGCGGACGCGGACGTCCTCGCCACGCTGGACCTGCTGGACGCGCTCGCCCGCGCCTTCCCGGACCTCGCGGCCCGCGGTCCCGACGCGCTCCACGACCTCCAGGTCGACGCGCACCGACGCTGGGTCGACGCGCTGGACGCCGAGCCCCGGGAGCAGCCCTACGTCGGCGCCGGCGCGGACGGACGCTGGCCCTCGTAGCACCACCGAGCCACCGCCATATCTCACGAGGCGGATGGAGAGATGGTGAAGATGGCATGTGTCCTGGCCGCGCAGCGAGACGGCCTCAGCGGATATCTCATGGATGAGTTATCGTCGCCGCATGACAGCGATCGACGACGCCCCCCTCACCCAGGTCGGCGCGCTCATCCGAGGAGCCCGGCAGAACCGCGGGCTCACGCAGACACAGCTCGCGGAGCGGCTCGGCACGAGCCAGAGCGCGGTGCACCGCATCGAGCAGGGCGCGCAGAACCTCAGCCTCGAGATGCTCAACCGCATCAGCCTCGCGCTCGACTCCGAGATCATCAGCCTCGGGGGCCCCAAGCACTCCCACCTGCGCGTCCAGGGCGGCCAGACGCTCTCCGGACGCATCGACGTCAACTCCTCGAAGAACGGCGCGGTCGCGCTCCTGTGCGCCTCCCTGCTCAACCGCGGTCGCACGACGCTGCGCGGCGTCGCCCGCATCGTCGAGGTCGACCGCATCGTCGACGTCCTGCGCTCGATCGGCGTCCGCGCGACGTGGACCCAGGGCGGCCGCGACCTCGAGATCGTCGTCCCGGACCGGCTCGACCTCGCCGCCATCGACGTGGACGCGGCACGCCGCACCCGCTCGATCATCATGTTCCTCGGGCCGCTGCTCGGCCTGCGCGACACGTTCGAGCTCCCCTACGCGGGCGGCTGCGACCTCGGCACGCGCACCGTCGAGCCGCACATGATCGCCCTGCGGCCGTTCGGACTGGCCGTCACCGCGACCGGCGGCAACTATCACGCGACCGTCGCCCCGGCGTCGGGGACGGACCTGTCCGTCGTGCTCACCGAGCGCGGCGACACCGTCACCGAGAACGCGCTCATGGCCGCCGCGCGCCGCGACGGCGTGACCACGCTGCGCAACGCGAGCCCGAACTACATGGTCCAGGACCTGTGCTTCTACCTCGAGCTGCTCGGTGTGCGCATCGACGGGATCGGCACGACGACGCTGCGCGTCCACGGCCGGACCGACATCGACGTGGACGTGGAGTACGCCGTCTCCGAGGACCCTGTCGAGGCGATGAGCCTGCTCACCGCGGGGATCGTCACGCGGTCCGAGATCACCGTGGCGCGGGTGCCGGTGGAGTTCATGGAGATCGAGCTCGCGACGCTCGCCGAGATGGGCCTGCGCTACACCCTCAGCGCCGAGTACCTCGCCCGCAACGCACGCACGCGCCTCGTCGACGTCACCGTGCACCCCAGTGAGCTGCACGCCCCGATCGACAAGATCCACCCCATGCCGTTCCCCGGCCTCAACATCGACAACCTGCCGTTCTTCGCGGTCATCGCCGCGAGCGCGCAGGGCACGACGCTCATCCACGACTGGGTCTACGAGGGCCGGGCGGTCCACCTCACCGACCTGACGCGCCTCGGCGCGGACGTGCGACTCCTGGACGCCCACCGGCTCCAGGTCACCGGGCCCACGCGCTGGTCCGGTGCCGAGGTGAGCTGCCCGCCGGCGCTGCGCCCCGCCGTCGTCATCCTGCTCGCGATGCTCGCCGCGAAGGGCACGTCCGTCCTGCGCGGCGTCGACATCATCGCGCGCGGCTACGAGGGCCTGACCGAGCGCCTGCGCGAGCTCGGCGCGAACATCGAGACCTTCCGCGACTGAGTCACGGCCGACCGGCGCCGGGCCGGCCTCCCGTCGGGGAGGCCGGCCCGTCGTCATCACTTCGGGTAGACGGCGTCCACCTCCACCTCGACGAGCCAGCCGTCGACGGGGAGGTTCTCGATCTCGAGGGCGAAACGGGACGGCCGGGCCGGGTTGACCACCATCGGCGCGCCCGTGGTCGAGCCGAGCTGGACGTCGAGCGTCGCACCGGTCGCGAGGTTGGTGTTCGCGAAGAACTGCCGGTAGGCGCGGTTCCAGCCGGCGAAGTCCATCTTCTCCTCCCCTGCGGGGTTCTGGAGGAAGACCCGCATGGAGACCACGTCGTCGTAGGACAGCCCGGCCTTCTCGAGGTTCTCCCCGATCCGCATCAGGACGTTGATGCCCTGGGCCTCGGTGATCGTCACGCCCGCGGGAAGCACCCCGCCGGGGAACACGTCGGTCGGGATGTAGCGCCCCTCGGCGGTGGCGCCCGGCGCCCTGTTCATCGCGGACGGACCCAGCCCGGACGACTTGTACCAGGCGACGTTCTTGCCGAAGGCCACGCCGTCGGCGATCGACGGCGTGGCGCCCGTGACGAAGGAGTACGACTCGGTCGGCTTCGGCTCGAAGAGCTTTCCGGCGGCGACCGCGGTCCCGGGGACGGCCACGGCGGCGGTGACGGCGATGGCGACGACGACCTTGGTGCGGTTCTTCATGCTGGCCTCCAGGCAGACGACGGACGCCACCCTGGCGCCCGGGCCCCGGACGACCGCGGGGGTCGCCGGGGACGGCGACGCTAGACACCCGTCGTTTCGGCGTCGTGACGGGCGCGTGTCCGGTCCGCGTCGGGGGCACCGACGACCGCCCGGCGCGCCCGCGCCGTCCCGCGGCACGAGCCGGGCGCCGCCCGCGCGCCACGTCACGAGACGTTTACGAGAACCGGCGCACGTTGACGCGCCGGAAACGCGCCGGACCCGTGCTCGCGACGACACGTCCCTAACGTCAGCCGCGGTGCTGACGGCGGCACCCGGCATCGTGGGCCGGGCAGTCCGTCCGTCAGGCCGTGGACGAGAGGGCACCAGCCACATGGTCACTGACGAGAAGACGTCCGGCGTCTCCCGCCGCAACTTCCTCCAGGCCGTCGGGGTCGGCTCCAGCGCGGGCGTCATGTTCGCGACGATGGGTGCGGTCGGGCTCGCCCCGACGGCGGCCGGCCAGCCGAGGAACGAGTCGTGGACACCACCGAAGGGCAGCGACTTCACCCTGACCGGCCGCTCCGCCAAGAAGGTCGTCATCGTGGGCGCCGGCCCCTCCGGCCTGGCCGCGGCGTACGAGCTGCAGAAGGCGGGATACCGGGTGACCGTGCTCGAGGCACGCCACCGGCCCGGCGGTCGCACGCTGACGATACGCGGGGGCGACTCCGAGACGGACCTCGGCGGGGTCACGCAGAAGGCCCGCTTCGCCGACGGCATCTACATGAACGCGGGCGCGGGCCGCATCGCCCAGTGGATGGTCACGATGGACTACATGCGCGAGCTGGGCGTCCCCTACGAGGTGTTCACGAACGCGAACGCGGACGCCTACCTGTACAACGAGCGCACCGGCGCGACACCGGGCAACCCGATCCGGTACCGCACGGCGAAGGCCGACGTCTTCGGCTACACGTCGGAGCTGCTCAGCTACGCGACGGACCAGGGCGCGCTCGACCAGAAGCTCACGGCCGCGGACAAGGAGAACCTGCGCTCCTTCCTCCGGTCCTGGGGATCGCTCCAGTCCGACGGGAGCTACCGGGGCGGGAACAACCGCGGGTACTCCGTGTACCCGTCCGCCTGGAACGAGCACGGCACGCCGCTGCCCGGGCCCGGCACGGTCTCGGAGGTGCTCGCCTCGAAGGTCGGGCAGTACTTCCCGTTCGAGATCAACTGGGAGCAGGCGATGCTCATGTTCCAGCCGAAGGGCGGCATGGACAGCATCTACGACTACTTCGTGCGCGCCATCGGCAAGCAGAACGTCCAGCTCAACTCCCCGGTCACTGGTGTGCAGAACACGACGCGCGGCGTCACCGTCACCTACACCGCGCCGAACGGCAAGACACGTCAGATGGACGCCGACTTCGCGATCGTCTCCGCACCCGCCGGCCTCATGCGCCGGTGGGACACCAACTGGGGCCCGGACATCGACGCGGCCCTCGGCGAGTTCTCGGTCGGTTCGCCGGCCGGCAAGATCGGGCTGCAGTACCGCTCGCGGTTCTGGGAGGACGACCACCGCATCTACGGCGGCATCACCGAGACCGACATGGACCTCGCGCACATCTGGTACCCGTCGTACGGCTACGGCGAGCGCCGCGGTCTCGTCGTCGGCTACTACAACACGGGCGCCAACGCCCGCGCGTACGCCGACATGACCCCTCGGCAGCGCGAGATGCGCGCCGTCGAGCAGGGCGTGAAGATCCACGGGGAGAAGTACCGGACCGAGCTCGAGAACTCGTTCTCCATCGCGTGGCACAAGGTGCCCTACATCGAGGGCGCGTGGGCCTACCCGAACACGCAGTCGTCGCGCTTCAAGCAGCTGCAGCAGGGCGCGGGGAACGTCTACTTCACGGGCGACTGGATGTCGGAGATCTCGGCCTGGCAGCACGGCGCCTTCTGGGCCGCGCGGTACGCGGTGCAGAACCTGCACACCCGCGTCATGTCCTCGTGAGTGCCGCCCCGACCGGGGGTTGAGAGGACGACGACGGTCCGGCACCGCCGCCCGGTGCCACGGGCGGTAGTGCCGGACCGTCGTCGTCGGAGGCCGCCGGAGCCCTCAGAAGCCGGTGTAGTTGGGGGCCTCGGCCGTCACCTGGACGTCGTGCGGGTGGCTCTCCTTGAGCGACGCCGACGTGATCCGGATGAAGCGCCCCTTCTCCTGGAGCTCGGGGACCGTCCGCGCGCCGACGTAGAACATCGTCTGGTGCAGCCCGCCGACGAGCTGGTGCGCGACGGTGCCGAGCGAGCCCTTGTAGGGGACCTGGCCCTCGACGCCCTCGGGCACGATCATGTCGTCGCTCGTGACCTCGGCCTGGAAGTAGCGGTCCTTGGAGTACGACTTCTTGCCGCGCGACGACATCGCCGCCATGGACCCCATGCCGCGGTAGGCCTTGTACTGCTTGCCGTTGACGAGGATCGTCTCGCCGGGCGACTCCTCGGTCCCCGCGAGCATCGAGCCGAGCATGACGGTCTCGGCGCCCGCCACGAGAGCCTTGCCGATCTCGCCCGAATGGCGCATGCCCCCGTCGGCGATGACCGGCACGCCGGCCGGACGCGCCGCGAGCGACGCCTCGTACACCGCGGTGACCTGCGGGACGCCGACGCCGGTGACGATGCGCGTGGTGCAGATGGAGCCCGGCCCGACGCCGACCTTGACGGCGTCGGCACCCGCGTCGACGAACGCCTGGGCACCCTCGCGCGTCGCGACGTTCCCGCCGATGACCTGGACGTCGCGCGTGGCCGGGTCGGACTTCAGGCGCGCGACCATCTCGATGAGCATGCGGACGTTGCCGTGCGCGGTGTCGGCGACCAGCACGTCGACACCCGCGTCGATGAGTGTCGTCGCGCGCTGCCACGCGTCGCCGAAGTAGCCGATGGCAGCGCCGACGAGGAGGCGGCCCTGCCCGTCCTTCGACGCGTTGGGGAACTGCTCGGACTTCACGAAGTCCTTGACGGTGATGAGGCCGGTGAGGCGGCCGTCCGCGTCGACGAGCGGGAGGCGCTCGAGCTTGTGCTTGCGCAGGAGGGCCGTGGCCTCCTCGCGCGAGATGCCGGCCGGGCCCGTGATGAGCGGCAGCGGCGTCATGACCTCGTCGACCTTGGTCGTGGCCCACTCGGCGACAGGCGTGAAACGCAGGTCGCGGTTGGTGACCATGCCGATGAGGCGACGCTGGGCGTCGAGCACGGGGAAGCCGGAGATGCGGTACTCGCCCGCCGTCTTGTCGAGCTCCTCGAGCGTGGCCTCGGGGCCGATGGTCACCGGGTTGTCGATGATGCCGGTCTGGGTGCGCTTGACGAGGTCGACCTGCAGGGCCTGGTCCTCGATGGACAGGTTGCGGTGCAGGACGCCGATGCCGCCCTGGCGCGCCATGGCGATCGCCATGCGCGACTCGGTGACGGTGTCCATGGCCGCCGAGACGAGGGGGACGCGGATCGAGATCTCGCGCGTGAGGCGCGACGTCGTGTCGATCTCGGACGGCGCCAGGTCCGAGTACCCGGGCTGCAGCAGCACGTCGTCGTAGGTGAGGCCGAGGAACCCGAACGGGTCACGGTCGGGCGCGGAGAAGGCGGGCACGGATCCGGGGACGGGCGAGGCGGTCACACCAGGATTCTACGCCGGGAGCCCTCGCCGTATTCCCGGCGTCCGGGTTCTGCGGGCCCGCCGGGACACCGGGTCCCGACGCGCCCGCGGCTCCCGCCCGGCTCAGCGCACGACCGCGAGGAGCTCGTGCAGGAGGCCGGGAAAGCTGCGCACGCGGTGCACGGTCGCGGCCAGCGGCAGCTCGGTGGCGGCCTCGTCGCTCGGGAGGCCGACGAACATCTGCAGGCTCGGGTTCGCCTCGTGCGTCGCATGCACGATCCCGAGGTCGGGTCGCGCCTGCGTCGTGACCATCGCGACCGCGGACGGACGCACCATCGTCACGAGCTCGAGGGTGCGGTGGACGTTCGCCGGACCGGTGACGATGCGCGCCATGGCGCCGTGCGACGCGAGCGACGCGGCGAGGGCGTGCGCCGCGAGCGGCAGCGGCTCGTCGGGCGCGGCGAAGACGAGGACGATCCTGCGCATGCGGCTGGGGTGGTTGCGTGGCGGCCCGCCGGCCGCGACGATCGCGTCCTCGCTCGCCTGGGTGTACTCGCGCAGGGCCGCCAGCGTCGCGTTGGCGAGCACGACCTCGGGCACCTCGCCGGGCCCGGCGAGCACGGTGCGCTCGGCGAGGCGGTCGAGCGCCGGCTCGACGAGGTCCGACCACCAGGCGGCCGGGTCGCTGCCGGTGGGGATCCGCAGCAGTCGGTCGCACGTGCGCTGGTCGTAGGCGATCGCCGCGTCCAGGACGTCGGACACCCGCGTGGGGCGCGGCGCCTCCCGCACCCCGACGGGACGGGACGCACCGCCGCGGCCGGAGTCTCCTCCGGGTACCGCGCGCAGGAACGGGCGGGCGGGCACGTCGGGCACGGTCACGGGTGCTTCCTCCGGCTCGAGGTCGTCGGCATCGGACCGCGCGTCGAGCCCCGCCGCGTCGGCGGGAATCACCCCGCGGTGCGCGTCGAGCTCCTCGGCGTCCGCGGCGAGCGCGGCGCGCGCGGCGTCGGCAGGCGCCACGCCGTCGAGGGTGAGCCTGCGCATGACGACCAGTCGGGCGACGTCGTCGTCGGTGTAGCGGCGGTGGGAGCCGGCGCGGTGCTGGGAGGGTCCGAGACCGTAGCGACGGTCCCAGGTGCGCAGCGTCGCGGGCGCGACGCCGAGACGGCGCGCGACGGCGGCGACGGCGAGTCCGGGGGGCGTGGACATGCTCGGCCGGGCTCCCTCGGGGTCAGGGGCGGACCGGACGGGGGTCATGCATCGATTCTGCCGACCGGCCTGCCGTCTCGCCACCTCGCCGAGGTCACAGTCGTGCACCCTTCGCGCCAGACTTGTGCAGATTTTGTTCACCCCACACCCAAACGCGTCAGACGAGCATTTCGCGTCAGCGATCCGGCAGCCGGCGACCGGATCGACGCACACGGCTGGCACGGCTGCGCCGCCGACCAGCGTCTTCACCTTTCACCCACAGGGGGCTTGAACAACTCTTGCAACGCTTGTAGGTTGTTCGCCATGGCAGAGATCTCGAGGCTTCCCGGTCCGGTGATGGAACTGTGGGAATGGCAGTACCAGGGCTCGTGCCGCGACGCGGACGACACGTTGTTCTTCCACCCCGAGGGTGAGCGCGGTTCGACCAGGCGGCGCCGTGCCGAAGCGGCCAAGGCGATCTGCCAGTCGTGCCCCGTGATGATGCAGTGCCGCGAGCAGTCGCTGCGCGTGCGCGAGCCGTACGGGGTGTGGGGCGGTCTCAGCGAGGACGAGCGCGCCGCGATCCTCGCCGGCGGCGCCCGCCGCACCGGCTGACGCCATGCAGCACCGGCTGGGCGCAGCGCAGCCCTGAGGACCAGTACGCCTCCCGGTCCGCCGTCGTGCCGGGAGAGCGCGCGCACGAGCCGTGGGCCAGGCAGGGCGGCCACCCGCGGAACGCAGCAGGGCCCGCGACCACGAGGTCGCGGGCCCTGCTGCTGAACGGGTCGGCGTCAGCCGACCACCACGGCGAGGACGTCACGCGCGGACAGGACGAGGTAGTCCTCGCCGCCGTACTTGACCTCGGTGCCGCCGTACTTGCTGTAGATGACCTTGTCGCCGACGGTCACGTCGAGCGGGACGCGGTTGCCGTTGTCGTCGACACGGCCCGGACCGACCGCCAGGACCTCGCCCTCCTGGGGCTTCTCCTTGGCGGTGTCCGGGATGACCAGGCCGGATGCGGTCGTGGTCTCGGCCTCGAGGGCCTTCACGACGATCCGGTCCTCGAGCGGCTTGATGGGGACCGACACGTCGGACCTCCCCTTTCGCATGAGAACTGCAACGGATGGGTCGAGCACTCCGAGCTGCCCGTCGTCGCGGGTGCCGAGCAGCGTGGTCGCTCGTGGTCCGTCGCCGTCCGGGGACGGCGGCGGGCCGCTGTCCAATCTAGGTCGCGGTTAGCACTCGGTCAAGGCGAGTGCCAACCGTCCACCTCCCGGGACGCCGTCACCGGCCGCGCGTCGGGCGCGGTTCCCGTGGAAGGATCGACGCCATGGACGCCGCCACGCTGACCAAGCTGCTCAGCCCTGAGGGCTGGGCGCTGCTCGGCGCGCTCCCGCCGTACGACGAGAAGCAGTCGCTCGTCCTCGCGGCCGGGCTGCGCGCGAAGGGCGTCGACCCCGACCTCGCCGCCGCCGCGCTCACCCAGTCCCGCCTGCGCGCCGCCGCCCGCGGCAAGCTCGGCGCGTTCGCCGACGGGATGCTCTTCACCCAGGCGGGGCTCGAGCAGGCGAGCCGGCTCGTCGTCGCCGGGCTCCACGCCCGGCGCTTCCTCGACGCCGGGGTGCGCCGGGTCGCCGACCTCACGAGCGGCATCGGCGTGGACGCGCTCGCGTTCGCCGCGGCGGACCTCGAGGTCCTCGCGACCGACGTCGACGAGCTCACCGCCGCGATCGCGACCGTGAACCTGCGCCACTTCCCGGAGGCCGAGGTGCGCCTCGGCGACGGCCTCGCGCTCGACCTGGAGGGCGAGCGGATCGATGGGGTGTACGCGGACCCCGCGCGACGCACGCGCTCGGGCTCGCGCGTGTTCGACCCGAAGGCGTACGCGCCGCCGCTCGACGCGGTCTGGGCGCTGCGCGAGCGTGTGCCCGCCGTGGGCATCAAGGTCGGCCCCGGCATCTCGCACGACGGCCTGCCGGACGACGCCGAGACGGAGTGGGTCTCGGTGGACGGCGACGTCGTCGAGGCGGGGCTGTGGTTCGGCCCTCTCGCCCCCGAGGGCCCCGGCCGCACCGCGCTCGTCCTCGCGACGACCCCCGTGCCCGACGGCGACGGCGGCACCACGACCCGCACCAGCTCGCGCCGGCTCGCCCACCGCCCGGGCGACGAGGACGTCGTGCCCGAGGTGGGCGCCGTCGGGCAGTACCTCTACGAGCCCGACGGCGCGGTCATCCGCGCGGGCCTGGTGGCCCACGCGGCGCGCGACCTGGGCGGGCGCCTGCTCGACCGGACCATCGCGTACGTCACGACCGACTCCCCCGCCCGGCTCGACGAGGCCGGGCTGGCCGAGGGCCTGGCGCGGGGGTACCGCGTGCTCGACGTGATGCCGTTCGGGCTCAAGCGGCTGCGCACGTACCTGCGGGAGCGCGGCGTCGGGCGGCTCACCATCAAGAAGCGCGGCACCGCCGTGACGCCCGAGCAGCTGCGGCGCCAGCTCTCGCTCTCGGGCGACGCGACGGCGACGATCGTGCTCACGCGCGTCGGCGGGTCGCAGCAGGTGCTCGTCGTCGAGCCGCTCGACACCTCCCGGCGGACAGCCGGGCCCGGCGACGCACGACAGGACGACGCCCGGTGAGCTCGGCCCCGCGCCGCGCCCCGATCCCCTTCGCGCGGTCGGAGCGCTCGACCGTGGGTCTGGAGTGGGAGCTCGCGCTCGTGGACGCCGACTCGGGCGACCTGCGCCAGGTGGCGCAGACCGTGCTCGACGCCGTGCGCCCCGCCGGGCGCGAGACGCACCCGTCGATCAAGCAGGAGCTGCTCCTCAACACGGTCGAGGTCGTGAGCGGCGTGTGCCGGACGGTCGGCGAGGCGGGCGCGGACCTCGAGCGGTCGATCGACGAGCTGCGGGCCGTGACCGACCCGCTGCGCGTCGAGCTCATGAGCGCCGGCACGCACCCGTTCGCACGCTGGGCGCAGCAGAAGGTCACCGACAAGCAGCGGTACACCACGCTCATCGACCGCACGCAGTGGTGGGGACGGCAGATGCTCATCTACGGCGTGCACGTGCACGTGGGCATCGAGGACCGCGCCAAGGTGCTGCCGATCCAGCGTGCGATGCTCACGACGTTCGCGCACCTGCAGTCCCTCTCGGCGAGCTCGCCGTTCTGGGGCGGCAAGGACACCGGGTACGCGTCGAACCGCGCGCTCATGTTCCAGCAGCTGCCCACCGCCGGCCTGCCGTTCCAGTTCGCGACCTGGGAGGAGCTCGAGGGCTACGTCGCCGACATGCTGCACACGGGCGTCATCGACGCGTTCGACGAGGTCCGCTGGGACCTGCGGCCCGCGCCGCAGTTCGGCACGCTCGAGACCCGCATCTGCGACGGCGTCACGAACGTCTCCGAGCTGCTCGCGCTGGCCGCGTTGACGCACTGCCTCGTCGAGCACTTCTCCACGGTGCTCGACGACGGGCGCGAGCTCCCCATCATCCCGCCGTGGTACGCGCAGGAGAACAAGTGGCGCTCCGCGCGCTACGGCATGGACGCGATCATCATCCTCGACCGCGAGGGGAACGAGGAGCTCGTGACCGACGCCGTCGCGCGACTGCTCGTCGAGCTCGAGCCGGTCGCCGCGCGGCTCGGGTGCCTCGACGAGCTCGACGGCGTCCGCACGATCCTGCGCCGCGGCGCCTCCTACCAGCGCCAGCGCGCGGTGGCCCGGCGCAACGGGGGCGAGCTGGACGCCGTCGTGCGCTCGCTCGTCGCCGAGATGCGGGCGGGCCGCCCGCTCTGAGGATCCGCCGACGACGCCCGGGTGTCGTCGGCTGCGGCCATCAGAAGTCGCGCACGACGACACCGAGCTCCGCCGCGCGGTCGGCGAGCCACGTCGGCGACCACTCGTCCGTCTCGCACGGCGACGACGTACGGTCTGCCGCTGCGTCGGAGTACCCGCCCCAGGACAGGACGCGGCACGTCGCGTCCGTCTCGACCGCGCGCTCCCACTCCTCGTCCTCCCCGAGCCCGGACTCGAAGGCGGACTGCATGAGGTCGAACTGGTGCCACCACTGGAGCATGTGCGAGAACTCGTGCGCCACCAGGACCTGCTTCGCGGCCGGGTCGGCGTCCTCGTCCCACCACACGAACAGCAGCGTCGGGTGGGCGGGCTGGAAGCAGCCGGCGTAGCCGCCCTCGTAGGCGTCGTGCTCCTGGACGTGGGCCATGCCGCAGTTGAGCGACGGGTCGTCCGTCAGGACGACGCGCACGCCCGCGTTCTCCGGGTTGAGCGCGACGAGCCAGTCCGTGGGGTCCGGGTGGTCGGGCAGGAAGGGTGACGCGGGGGCCCTGCCCGGGACGGGGTCGGGGAGCGTCGCGGTGAAGTCCCCGGCGCGCCAGCGCGCCTCCATCCCCGCCGACGACGGCGAGGCGTCGGGACTCGGGTCCGTCCAGACCGTGGGCGGCGGGACCGCGCCCTCCTGCTCGGTCGGCAGCCCCACGACGTCGTCTCCGCCCCAGCCGGCCCAGCCGCCCTCGGCGCGGTCGTGCAGGCCCGTGACGACGGACGTGACGACCGCGACGCACAGCACCAGCCCCGCGGTCACGACCCGGCCTGCTCGCCGCCCGCGCCGCCGCCGCGGCGTCGTGACCTGCCCGGCGAGGTCCGGCGCCCCGCACCCGGGGACGGAGGTGCCGTACCCGGGCGGGGCGGTGCCGTACGCCGCGGCGGGCGGAGCGGCCGTGGTGCGCTGGTGCAGCAGCGCCCGGTGCTGCGCGGACCAGTACGCGGCCGCGCGCTCGGCCTCGACGCGGTACGGCCCCGACGAGGCCGCTGCGGCCTGCCACCACGCGTGCGCCCGCCGGAGCGCCTCGTCCGGGGTGAGCGGGGGCCCTCCGTCCGGCGGGGCGGTCACACGTGCGTCACGGTGAGCGGCATCGAGGAGTCGACGCCGATCCCCAGGCTCGACGGCGCGACCCCGGCCCGCACGACAGCGGAGCCCAGCGCGGCGATCATGGCACCGTTGTCGGTGCAGTAGCGGATCGGCGGGATGCGCAGCTCGATCCCGGCCTCGGCGCACCGCTTCGCCGCCATGTCCCGCAGCTGGGAGTTCGCGCTGAACCCACCGCCGACGACGAGCGTGGACACGCCGTGGCGCTCGCACGCCGCGATCGTCTTGGCGGTGAGCACGTCGGCGACGGACTCCGCGAAGGAGGCCGCGACGTCGTGCACGGGGATCTCCTCACCGGCGTCCTGCCGGGCCTCGACCCAGCGCGCGACGGCCGTCTTGAGGCCGGAGAAGGAGAAGTCGTACGCGTGCTTCTCCTGGTCCTTGCGCGCGGTGAGCCCGCGCGGGAACCGGATCGCGGTGGGGTCTCCCTCACGGGCGAGCCGGTCGATGTGCGGGCCGCCCGGGTACGGCAGGCCGAGCAGGCGACCGACCTTGTCGAACGCCTCCCCGGCGGCGTCGTCGAGGGTCGAGCCGAGCTCGGTGACGGACGTCGCGACGTCGTCGACGAGCAGGAGCGAGCTGTGCCCGCCGGAGACGACGAGCGCCATGGCGCGCTCGGGGAACGCGCCGTGGACGAGCTCGTCGACGGCGGCGTGACCGATGACGTGGTTGACGCCGTAGAGCGGCTTGCCGAGGGCGAGCGCGAGGGCCTTCGCCGCGGAGGCGCCGATCGTCAGCGGGCCGACGAGACCGGGTCCGGCGGTGACGGCGATCGCGTCGACCTCGGACAGGTCGACGTCGGCGGTGCCGAGCGTGCGCTCGATCGTGGGGATCATCGCCTCGAGGTGGGCGCGCGACGCGACCTCGGGGATGATGCCGCCGTACCGGGCGTGCTCGTCCATCGAGCTCGCGACGGTGTCGACGAGCAGCTCGCGACCGCGGACCAGGGCGACGCCGGTCTCGTCGCAGGACGTCTCGATGCCGAGCACCAGCGGCTCGCCGGCGCTCGCGACCACAGGGGGAACCATGCCGTCCAGGGTAGTCGCGCGAGGACACCGCGCGTTCGGTGTCGGGCACGTCACACCATCTGCGGGGAAGAACATTTAACAATCAACTGTTGGCCGGTCATGACCATCGACACCCTCGCCCCCACCAGCCTGCAGATCGACGACGCCACGGCCGACCGCCTCTTCCGCCAGGCGCGCACCACCGCCCGGTTCACCGACACCGAGGTGACCGACGAGCAGCTCGCCGCCGTCTACGACCTCGTCAAGTGGGGCCCGACAGCGATGAACACCGTCCCGCTGCGGATCCTCGCGGTGCGCACGCCCGAGGCCCGCGAGCGCCTCGTCGCGCACATGAACGACGGCAACAAGGAGCGCGTCGCGAACGCACCGCTCTCGCTCGTCGTCGCGTACGACCCCGCGTTCCACCAACACCTCGACACGCTCTTCCCGCACGTCCCCGGGGTGCGCGAGAACCTCGACGGCGTCCCCGAGGTGCGCGAGGGCATGGCGCGTGACAACGCCCACATCCAGGCGGGCTACCTCGTCGTCGGGTTGCGCGCCGCGGGCCTCGCCGCCGGCCCGATGAACGGCATGGACCACGCGGGGGTCGACGCCGAGTTCTTCGCGGACAACGGCTGGAAGTCGATGCTCGTCATCAACGTCGGCGTCGCCGACGGCGTCGGCACGCCGTACCCCCGCTCGCCCCGCCTCGCCCCCGAGCAGGCGATCACGACCCTCTGACGCACGCACCCACGACCGTCCGGCCTGGGAACGGGCCCGGTTCTCACTCGGAGGACCGGGCCCGTTCCGTGCCCGCAGCGGATCAGGGGGCCGCGGGGCGGTCCGGGTCGTTCGACCACTGCGACCAGGACCCCGCGTAGAGCGCGGCGTCGATCCCGAGCGTCGCGAGCGCCGCGACCTCGTGCGCGGCCGTCACGCCCGAGCCGCAGTAGACGCCGACGGCCGGGTCGCCGCTCGGCTCGTCCCTCAGACCGAGCCGACGGAACCGCTCGCGCAGCGCGGCGGCGTCGAGGAACGTCCCGTCCGGGCCGAGGTTCTCCGTCGTCGGGGCGCTCACCGCGCCCGGGACGTGCCCGGCGCGGGGGTCGACCGGCTCGACCTCGCCGCGGTAGCGCTCGCCCGCGCGCGCGTCGAGGAGCACGCCCGACGCCGCGAGGCCCGCCGCGCCGTCGGCGTCCACGACGGCCATCGCGCCCGGGGAGACGACGACGTCCCCGGGCTCGGGCCGCACCTCACCCGCCTCGAGGGCGTAGCCCGCCGCACGCCACGCCGAGAGCCCGCCGTCGAGGATCCGCACGTCGTCGTGGCCCGCCCACCGCAGCAGCCACCACGCGCGCGCCGCGGAGGTGCCCCCGACCGCGTCGTAGACGACGACCCCCCGGTCGCCGCGGACGCCCCAGCGACGCGCTGCGGACTGGAGGTCCGCCGGGTCGGGCAGCGGGTGCCGGCCGGCCGCGGGCGACGGCGGCCCCGCGAGCTCGGTCTCGAGGTCGACGTAGACCGCGCCCGGCACGTGCGCCGCGAGGTGCTGCTCGCGCCCGTCGGTGACGCCGAGCGCCCACCGCACGTCCAGCACGACGGGCGGGCGCCCGCCCGCGAGCTCGTCCGCGAGCCCGTGGGCATCCACGAGGACGCGGTCGCGCGGCGCGTCCGCGGTCACGCGAGGACGCCGGTCTCGGGCGCCGTGCCGAAGTCGGGCTCGTCCCGCTCGGGCGCTCCGGCCGCGCCGAGCTCGAGCCGCATCGTGTAGGCGTCCACGTCCTCGGGCTGGTAGTAGCGCTTGCGGATGCCGAGCTGCTCGAAGCCGTACTTGGCGTAGAGCGCGAGCGCGGGGTCGTTGTCGACGCGCACCTCGAGCAGGACGGCCTCCGCGCGCAGCTCGCGCGAGCGCGCGATGAGCGCCTCGAGCAGCGTCGAGCCGACCCCCTGGTGCTGGAACGCCGGGTCGACGCCGATGGTCATGACCTGCGTGACGTCGCCGTCGAACCACAGACCCGCGTAGCCCACCAGCGGCTGCGGCCCCGCGGCGTAGAGCCGCACCGGCTCCGCCGCGACGTACCAGCGCCCGAGACCGGCGAGCTCGTCGGCGAGCATGCCGTACGTCCAGGCGCTGCGCCCGAACAGCTCGCGCTCGAGCTCGACCACGCGGTCGAGGTCCGCGGCCCTGAGGGGTCGCAGACGGATCTCGTAGCGGCGCGCGCTCATCGCGCCCCCTCCCCCGTCGCCGTCGCCGTCGCCGGCGTCGGCGTCGACGCGTCGCTCGCACGCTTGCGCGCCGGCGCCTCGTGGACGTCCGGGCGTCGCAGGTACAGCGGCTCGGTGGGCTGGTCCGCCCCGGCGGCGCGGCGCGCGATCGCGAGCCGCGCGAGCACGGCGGCGTCAGGGACCTGCGGCGCGTCGTCGGCGGCGTCGAACGCGTCCGGGTACAGCTCGGCGCCCTCCCCCACGACCACCGCCCCCGCCGCGTGCTCCACGACGGACGCGGCCGGGCCGACGTCGGGCCCCGCGACGGTCTCGAGGACCGGCACGGCCTGCGGGCCCTCGTGCGCGACGACACGGTAGCGCGCCCAGTAGACCTCGCGGCGGCGGGCGTCGCTCGCGACGAGCAGCTCGTCGTCCGGTTCGAGACCGAGGTCGCTCACGGCCTGCGCGGCGATCGCGTCGAGGCTGGGCACACCGAGCACGGGGATGCGGAGCGCGAGACCGAGCGCGCGGGCGGTGACGAGGCCGACGCGCAGCCCGGTGAACGGGGCCGGCCCCGTCCCGACGGCGATCGCGGTCAGCTCGCTCCGCTCGACCCCGGCCTCGGCGAGCGCCTCCTCGACGAGCGGGGCGAGCGCCTCGGCGTGCCGGCGCCGCTCGGGCGCGTCGCGGCGGGCGAGACGGGCGCCGTCGTCGGAGACGACGGCGACGGCGACGGAGGCGGAGGTGTCGAGCGCGAGAACAGCCACGGATCCAGCCTACGGCGCAGAGCTAGCGTGCGAGCGCCGTGACGTCGAGGTCCGCCCAGCGCGGGCCGACGCCGCGCAGCGTGACACGGCGTTCGCCCGCCTCGGGGGCGTCGTCGGGGTCCTGGTCCGTGCCGACGCCGCCGCGCGGGCGCTCGAGCACGATCTCCAGCCGGTCGCCCGCGAGCGCCTCCACGAGGCCGCTGCCCCACTCGACGACCGTCACGGACTCGTCGAGGCTCGCGTCGAGGTCGAGCGCGTCGACCTCGTCGAGCGAGCCGAGCCGGTAGGCGTCCACGTGCACGAGGGCCGGCCCGCCCACGAGGGAGGGGTGCTCGCGCGCGACGATGAACGTCGGGGACGCGACCTGCCCCCGCACGCCGAGCCCCGCGCCGATGCCCTGGGCGAGCGTCGTCTTGCCGGCGCCCAGGTCGCCCGTGAGGATCACGAGGTCGCCCGCGCGCAGCACCCCCGCGAGGGCACGGCCGAAGGCGCGGGTCGCGTCGGCGTCGGGCAGCAGCACGACCCCGGTCGTGCCGTCCGCCGGGGTCGTGGGGTCGTGGTCGTCGCTCATGCGCGCACCGTCCTCTCGTGCGCCAGCAGCGCCCGCGCGCCCGCGTCGAGCACGGACGCCCCCACGTGCTCGCGCGGCACGCGCCCGCCGAGGCGCGTCGTGATCTCGTAGCTGATGGTCCCGGCGGCCAGCGCCCAGTCCTCGGCGGTCGGGACGCCGTCGTGGTCCGTGCCGTCGCCCGCCCCGAAGAGCGTGACGACGTCGCCCGCCCGCTCGGTCGCGTCCGGCCCCAGGTCCAGCACGAGCTGGTCCATGCAGACGCGTCCCGCGACGCGCAGGACCCGCCCGCCGCTCCCGCCGGGGCGTGCGCCGACGAGCACCGGGCCCCCGGGCGCGCCGGCCGGGCCACCGCCCGACGCGTGGCGCGGGATCCCGTCCCCGTACCCGAGGGGGACGACGCCGAGCGTCGTGTCGTGCGGGGTCGTGTAGTGGTGCGAGTAGGAGACGCCGTGCCCGCCCGGCGCACGCTTCACCGTGGCGAGCCGAGCCTCGAGGGTCATCGCGGGCCGCAGGCCGTGGCGCGACGGCGGACCGAGCTGCGGCACGGGCGTCATCCCGTAGACCGCGAGTCCCGGGCGCACCAGCTCGTAGTGCGTGCGCGGCGCCGTCAGGGTCGCGGCGGAGTTCGCGAGATGGCGCACCTCCGGCTCGAGCCCCGCACGCTCGGCGAGGCGGACGGCCTCGTCGAGCACGTCGGCCTGCGCGACGACGGTCGGGTGGCCCGGCTCGTCGGCGAACGCCAGGTGCGACCACACGCCCGCGACCCGCAGCGCCCCCTCCGCCTGCGCCCGGGCGAGCGCCGTCAGGACGTCGGGCAGGTCGGCGGGCATGACCCCGTTGCGCCCGAGCCCCGTGTCGACGCAGAGGTGCACGCGCGCCGTCCGGCCCGCGGCGCGCGCGGCGGCGACGACCTCCTCGACGGCCCAGCCGGCCGCGACCGACACGTCGACGTCCGACTCCACGAGCGCCCGCAGCGGCGCACCCGGGGGATAGAGCCAGGTGAGGACCCGCGCGCGCTCCGGCCCGATCCCGGCCGTGCGCAGCGCGAGGGCCTCGCTCGGCTGAGCGGCGCCGAGCCAGGTCGCGCCGCCCGCGAGCGCCGCGAGCGCGCTCGGGATCAGGCCGTGGCCGTACGCGTCGGCCTTCACGACGGCCATGACGCGGGCCGTCGGCGCGTGGCCGGCGAGGGCCCGGACGTTGTCGCGGACCGCGGCGAGGTCGACGACGGCGCGCGCGGGGTAGGCGCGGACGTCGGGACCGTCCGGGGAGGGCGTGTGCTGGGTGTCGCTCACGGTCGTCGATTCTCTCACCCGCGGGGCACCCACGGGCGGAGGGACCGAGCCCCGCGGCGTCCGCGACCCGGCCGACGAGGAGGTCCGTCGTCTCGAGGAGCTCGCGGGCCCGGTCGACGCGCCGGTCCAGCAGCCATCCTCGGCGGCGCCGCGCTCGAGCTCTGAGCCCGGACGGCTCGCCGACCGACCGTCAGGTCCTCACCAGGCGTCGAGCGCGCGGTCCGTCTCGAACCGGCGCTCGCGACCGGTCAGCGGGTCATCGAAGACGAGGGAGCGCGAGACGAGCTGGAGCGGGCGCGTGTAGTCGTCCGGCGCGACGTCGTACGGCTCGGGGTAGAAGTTGTCGTGCAGGATCGGCACGCCGAGACGCGCCATGTGCAGCCGGAGCTGGTGCGTCTTGCCGCTGTGCGGCTCGAGCCGGTAGCGCGCGAGGCCGCGCGCAGCGTCGGTCTCGATCACGTCCACGCGGCTCTGCGCGTTGGGCTCGCCGTCGACCTCCTCGGCGCGCATGACGCCGCGGTGCTTGACGATGCGGCTGCGCACGGTCGCGGGCAGCTCCAGGCTCGGGTCCCACGGCGCGACGGCCTCGTACGTCTTGCGGACCTCGCGCCGCGCGAACAGCTCCTGGTACGCGCCGCGTACCTGCGGGCGCACCGTGAGGAGCAGGACGCCGGCCGTCACGCGGTCGAGGCGGTGCGCCGGGCTCAGCTCCGGGAGGTCCAGGTCGCGGCGCAGCCGCACCAGCACCGACCGCGCGACGTGCGCCCCGCGCGGGATCGTCGCGAGGAAGTGCGGCTTGTCCACGACGAGCAGGTCCCGGTCGCGGTGCAGGACGCGCACCTCGAACGGCACCTCCGGCTCCACGGGCGGGTCGCGGTAGAGGAACACGAACCCGCGCGGCTCGTACGGCGTGCGCGCGTCCACCGGACGCCCCCGCGCGTCGACCACCTCCCCGGCGGCCACCTTCTCGGCCAGCCGTGCGGCGTCGGCGGGGAAGCGGTGCCGCACGTAGTCGAGGGTGCGCGGGAACCGCGCGACGGTCTCGGCGTCGTGCGGCAGCACGAGGCGCGTCGGGTTCAGACCGTCACGCACGGGAAGAGGGACCACGCCCCCACGGTACCGACGCCCCGCGCTCCCCCGCGCCGCCGGTGCACCCCGCGTGCGGCGTCGCCCTCAGGTCGCGCCGCGCGCTGCGAGGAGCTGCGCGACGACGGACGGCACCGCTCCGGCGACGTCGAGCGCCGCGACGGGGCCGCCGGGGTTCGCGCGCTCGGCCGCGAGCCCGTGCACCACGGTGGCCGCTGCGGCGAGGAGCGCGGCACGCCCCGGTTCGGCGACGACGCGCTCCGCGTGCGCCGCGAGCACCGTGCCGAGGATGCCCGCGAGCACGTCGCCGGAACCGGCGGTCGCGAGCCAGCCCGGCGCGTCCGCCTGCGACCACGCACCCTCCGGGCCGACGACGACCGTCGCCGACCCCTTGAGCAGCACCGTCGCGCCGGTCGCCCCGTGCGCGCGCCGCGCCCAGCGCAACGGTTCGGACTCGACGTCCGAGCGCGCGACGTCGTCGCCGCGCGAGCGCAGCAGCGTCGCGAGCTCGCCCGCGTGCGGCGTGAGGACGACCCAGGGCGGGCACCGGTCGGGGAGCAGCGAGAGCGCGCCGGCGTCCACGACGACGGGCACGCGGGCCCCCGTGACGGACCTCGCGAGCTCGCCCGTCGCCGCAGCGAGAGCGGACCGCACCCGCTCGTGCTGTCCGCCGTCGTCGACAGGGTCGTCGTCCGGCCCCGGCGCCGCGGGCAGCCCGGGACCGAGCACCCAGGCCTGCACGCGGCCCGCGGCCGGGACCACCTCGGGCCGGGCCGCGAGGACCGCGCGCGTCACGTCGTCGGGCCCGCGGTAGCGCACCATCCCCGGACCGGTCCGCACCGCCGCGCTCGCGACGAGGACCGCGGCTCCCGGGAAGGTCGGCGTGCCCGCGACGACGCCCACGACGCCCCGCGTGTACTTGTGGTCGGTCGGCCCCGGCACGGCCCACAGCGCCGCGACGTCGGCCGCTTCCAGACGACGGACCGCCGGTCGCGCCGCGGCATCGGCCGCGCGGCGCTCACCACTCGCCCGCGCCCCGGCGGCGGGCTCGCTCGCGGACCCGAGGCGCAGCCCGATGTCGACGACGGCGCCCCGGCCCGCGAGATGGGTCGCGGGCGGGAGGAGGAGCCCCGGTTTCGCGGCGCCGAACGTCACCGTGCGGTCGGCGCGCAGCACAGGGCCGGGCACCGTCCCGTCGTCGACGCCGATGCCGCTCGGGGTGTCGACCGCGACCACCCAGGGCGGGTCGTCGACGGTGTCGAGGAGGTCTGCCAGGCGGCGCACGAGGTCCGCCGCGACCCCGCGCAACGCACCCCGTGCACCGATCCCGAGGAGCCCGTCGAGCACGACGTCGGCCCGTACCGCCTGGGCGGCGACCCGGGCAGCGACCGACGGGTCCAGGTGGTCGTGCGGCCGGTCGCCGCGCGTGGCGTCGTCCGGGCTGCCGACGAGCACCTCCACCTGTCCTCCCGCCCGGCGCAGCGCCGCGAGCCCGCCGGGGTGCGCGTGCTCGCCGGCGAGCACGGCCAGGACGCCCACTCCCCGCCGCGCGAGGTGGGCGCCCGCGTGCAGGGTGTCGCCGCCGTTGTTGCCGGAGCCGACCAGCAGCACCGCCCGGGTCCCGGTCACCCGCCCGTCCCGCCGTCCGCCGTCGGGCAGCGCGACCGACCGCCGGTGAGCGAGGTCCCTCGCCACGACCGTGGCGAGCGCGAACGAGGCGCGCTCCATGAGCGGCTCGCCCGCGGCGAGGAGGGGCTGCTCGGCGGCGCGGACGTCCGCGGCGGACCACGCTTCGATCATGAGCCCATCCTGCCGACCCCTCGGCTCCCGCGCCCGAGGGGCGAGACGACGGGGCCTCGTGCTGCCGGTCGTGCGCACCCGGGCCTAGGCTGGCGGGCATGCGATTCGGACTCTTCATCCCCCAGGGCTGGCGGCTCGACCTGGTCGGCATCGACCCCGCGGACCAGTGGGAGACCATGCGGTCCCTCGCCCGGCACGCCGACACCGCGCTCGCGGGCGACGGACTGCCCGGCGCCCGGCACGCCTGGGAGTCGGTGTGGGTCTACGACCACTTCCACACCGTCCCCGAGCCGACCGACGAGGCCACGCACGAGGCGTGGACGCTCATGGCCGCGTTCGCCGCGACGACGGAGCGGGTGCGCCTGGGCCAGATGTGCACGTGCGTCGCGTACCGCAACCCCGCGTACCTCGCGAAGGTCGCCGCGACGGTCGACGTGATCTCGGGCGGTCGCCTCGAGATGGGCGTCGGGGCCGGCTGGTACGAGAACGAGTGGCGCGCGTACGGGTACGGTTTCCCGCGCGCGGGCGAGCGGCTCAAGGCTCTCGACGAGGGCGTGCAGATCTTCCGGCAGATGTGGACGAACGGCGTCGCGACGCTCGACGGCGAGCACTTCCAGGTCGACGGCGCACGCCTCGCGCCGCTCCCCCTGCAGGTGGACGGACCCCCGCTGTGGATCGCGGGCGGCGGCGAGAAGAAGACGCTGCGCATCGCGGCGGAGCACGCGCAGTACACGAACTTCGACGGCTCGCCGGCGGGCTTCGCGCACAAGTCCGAGGTGCTGCGCGGGCACTGCGAGGCCATCGGCCGCCCGTTCGAGGAGATCACGCGCACGGCGAACTACAACGTCGTGATCGGTGAGACCGAGGCGGAGGTCGACGACCGCATCGCGTGGATCGAGGAGCACTACTCCCTCACCGTGCCCCACCGTGCCCCCGAGGAGGCCGAGGCTGCGCGCCGCGGGCCGCTCGTCGGGACGCCCGAGCAGATCGTCGAGAAGCTCACGCAGCTGCGCGACCTCGGCCTCGGGTACGCGATCACGTACTTCGCCGAGGCGGCGTACGACCGGTCCGGCATCGAGCTGTTCGAGCGGGAGGTCGTCCCGGCCCTCCAGGACTGACCTCCGGCCCACCCGGCCACCGGCCCGCCGGGACGCTCGGCGGGCCGGGTCGTCCCTCGGGACGGCCCGCAGGGTCACCCCTCGGCGACGACCATCGCCGACGCGATCCCCGCGTCGTGCGAGATGCTCAGGTGCCACCGCGTGATCCCCAGCGCGTCCGCCCGTGCGGCGACGGTCCCGACGATCTCGACCTCCGGCGGACCGCCGACGACGCGGTGCACGGTCGCGTCGTGCCACCGCATGCCGCCGGGCGCACCGAGGGCCTTGGCGATGGCCTCCTTGGCCGCGAACCGGGCCGCGAGCGACGCGGGCGGCAGGTCGCGCTCGGCCTCCGTGAACAGCTTGTCCCGCAGCCGGGGGGTGCGTTCGAGCGACTGCATGAACCGTGCGACGTCGACGACGTCGATCCCCACCCCGATGATCATGGCCTCACCCTACGGCGGACGCGCCGGACCCCCGCCGACGCGGCCGGAGCCCGGCGGGCGGTCCTGGTGCGTCCGGACGACCGGACCCACCAGGACCTCGCCGGGCGGCGTACCGGTCGGCTACTCGACCGTGACGGACTTCGCGAGGTTGCGCGGCTGGTCGACGTCGAGGCCCTTCGCCGTCGCGAGCGCCATCGCGAAGATCTGCAGCGGCACGACGGCCAGCAGCGGCGACAGCAGCGTGGGCGACTCCGGGATCCAGAAGATCTCGTCCGCGTAGGGCAGCACCGCGTCGTCTCCGTCCTCGGCGATGACGAGCGTGCGCGCTCCGCGCGCACGGATCTCCTGGATGTTGGAGATGACCTTCGAGTGCAGGCCCTCGCGGCCCCGCGGGGACGGCACGATGACGAACACCGGCTGGCCCTCGTCGATGAGCGCGATCGGGCCGTGCTTGAGCTCGCCCGCCGCGAAGCCCTCCGCGTGGATGTACGCGAGCTCCTTGAGCTTCAGCGCGCCCTCGAGCGCGACGGGGAACCCGACGTGGCGGCCGAGGAACAGCACGGACGACGCGTCCCGCATGGAGCGGGCGGTGGCGCGCACGTACTCGCCGCGCTCGATCACGGTCTGGATCTTGCGCGGCATCTCGCGCAGGTCCTCGAGGATCGCGGAGATCTCGTCCGGGAACTTGTTCCCGCGCAGCTGCGCGAGGTAGAGGCCGAGCAGGTACGCGGCGGTGATCTGCGACAGGAACGCCTTGGTCGAGGCCACGGCGATCTCGGGGCCGGCGTGGGTGTAGAGCACCGCGTCGGACTCGCGCGGGATCGTGGACCCGTGCGTGTTGACGATCGAGATCACCTTCGCGCCCTGCTCGCGCGCGTGGCGCACGGCCATGAGCGTGTCCATCGTCTCGCCGGACTGGGTGACGGCGACGACGAGCGTCTTCTCGTCGACGATCGGGTCGCGGTAGCGGAACTCGTGCGCGAGCTCGACCTCGACCGGGATGCGGCACCAGTGCTCGATCGCGTACTTGGCGACGTGGCCCGAATAGGCCGCCGTGCCGCACGCGACGACGATGATCTTGTCGACCGAGCGCAGCACGGACTCGTCGATGCGCAGGTCGTCGAGCACGAGCTTGCCCGACGGGTCCGTGCGGCCGAGCAGCGTGTCGGCGACCGCCTGCGGCTGGTCGTGGATCTCCTTGTCCATGAAGGACGAGAAGCCGCCCTTCTCCGCGGCGGCCGCGTCCCAGTCGACCGTGTAGCGCTTGGCCTCGGCCGGGTTGCCGTCGAAGTCCGTCACCGTGACCGACGTCGGGGTGATCGTAACGATCTGGTCCTGCCCGAGCTCGAGCGCCTCCTTGGTGTGGGAGATGAACGCCGCGACGTCGGAGCCGAGGAAGTTCTCGCCCTCGCCCAGCCCGACGACGAGCGGGGAGTCGTGCCGCGCGCCCACCACCGTGTCCGGCGCGTCCGCGTGCACGGCGAGGAGCGTGAAGGTGCCCTCGAGCCGCCGCGCGACCCGGCCCATCGCGAGCGTGAGGTCCTTCGTCTCGCGGTACGCGCGCGCCAGGAGCTGCGCCGCGACCTCGGTGTCGGTCTCCGAGCGGAACGGCACGCCCTCGGCGAGCAGCTCGGCCTTGAGGGTCGCGAAGTTCTCGACGATGCCGTTGTGGATCACGGCGAGGCGGTCGTCGTCCGCGAGGTGGGGGTGCGCGTTGACGTCCGTCGGACCGCCGTGCGTCGCCCACCGCGTGTGCCCGATCGACGCGGTCGCCGCGGGCAGCGGGTGCGTCTCGATCTCCTGCACGAGGTTCGCGAGCTTGCCCGACTTCTTCGCGAACGCGACCGCGTCGACGCCGGGCGCGACGAGCGCGACCCCCGCCGAGTCGTAGCCGCGGTACTCGAGCCGGCCGAGTCCTTCGAGAGCGACGTCGAGGGGTCGCCTCGAGGCCTCTCCGACCATGGTTCCAGGGCCTACGTAGCCCACGATTCCGCACATGGTGATCGAGTCTAGCGACGGACCGGCACGTCTCGGCGGCGGCGTGATCCCACGGTTTTTCGTGAGGTCCGCTGCCTAAACCGCCCGTCGGGCGAGCGGCCGCCCCCCGGGCGAGGCTGGGACGCGTGCCCACCGTCCGGATCGGCCTCTCGGGGTGGCGGTACGCCGACTGGCGCGGCCGCTTCTACCCGACCGGCCTGCCCCAGCGTCGCGAGCTCGAGCACGTGGCGTCGCACTTCCCGTCCGTCGAGCTCAACGGGTCGTTCTACTCGTTGCAGCGCCCGTCGTCGTTCGTGTCCTGGCGCGAGCAGACGCCGGACGGCTTCACCTTCGCGGTCAAGGGCCCGCGCTTCGTCACCCACATGAAGCGGTTGCGGGACGTGCGGACCGCCCTGGCGAACTTCTTCGCGAGCGGCGTCCTCGCACTCGGCAGCCGGACCGGCCCCGTGCTCTGGCAGCTGCCTGCGCGCACGGAGTTCGACGCGACCGTGCTCGGAGAGTTCCTGGAGCTCCTGCCCCGCACGACCGGCGCCGCCGCGCGGCTCGCGCACGAGCACGACGACCGCCTCCGGGCGCCCGCCTGGACGGGGACGGACGTGGACCGCCCACTCGTCCACGCGCTCGAGCCGCGGCACGCGTCGTTCGCCGCGCCGGAGGCCCTCGAGCTGCTGCGCCACCACGACGTGGCGTTCGCGATCTCCGACGGCGCGGGCCGATGGCCGCTCGTCGAGGCGGTCACGAGCCCGCTCGTGTACGTCCGGCTCCACGGCGACCAGGCCCTCTACACCAGCGGGTACCGGCCGCACGTCCTGGACGCGTGGGCCGAGCGCGTCCGCGCGTGGTACGACGCGGGTCACGACGTCGAGGTCTACCTCGACAACGACGTCGACGCCCACGCCCCGGCCGACGCGCTCGCCCTCATGTCCCGGCTGCCCGACGTCGCGCTCCGGGGCCCGGGCCCGGCCGTCGAGCCCGTGCGCGGCCGGCGCGCTCCCCGGCTGCCTCGTGGCGTGCGCGGAGCACCTGACGCGCGCTGAGCACCCGGCGCTTTCGCGGCCCGCCGGCGGTCGTGCACCGGCACCCGCGCGAGTCCGGCAGAATCGGCAGGTGCCCTTCCCCGTCGACGACACGTCCGACCTCCTCCCGGCTCACCTCGCGGCGCCGTCCTCGTCGCCCTACGTCGACCTCGACCGGGCGGTGTGGAGCCGCCTGTCGGAGTCGACCCCGCTCCCCCTGACCGACGACGACGTCACCCGGCTGCGCGGGCTCGGCGACCCGATCGACCTCGCCGAGGTCGACGCGGTGTACCGCCCGCTCTCGCGCCTGCTCAACCTCTACGTCACCGCGACGTCCGGCCTGCACGAGGCGACCTCGACGTTCCTCCGCGAGGAGACGGGCAACACGCCGTACGTCATCGGCGTCGCCGGCTCGGTCGCGGTCGGCAAGTCGACCACGGCGCGCGTCCTGCGCGAGATGCTCGCGCGCTGGCCGGAGACCCCGCGCGTCGAGCTCATCACGACCGACGGCTTCCTCCACCCCAACGCCGAGCTCGCGCGCCGCGGCCTCATGGACCGCAAGGGCTTCCCCGAGTCCTACGACCGGCGGGCCCTCATCCGGTTCCTGTCCAAGGTCAAGGCGGGCCACGCCGAGGTCCGGGCGCCCGTCTACGACCACCTCACGTACGACATCGTGCCGGGTGCCGAGGCCGTCGTCCGCAAGCCCGACGTCCTGGTCGTTGAGGGCCTGAACGTCCTCCAGCCGGCCCGCCCGAGCGCACACGACGAGTCGACCGTCGCGGTCTCGGACTTCTTCGACTTCTCGATCTACGTCGACGCGCGCACGCGCAACATCCGCCAGTGGTACGTCGACCGCTTCCTGGCCCTGCGCCGGACGGCGTTCGCGCGGCCCGAGTCGTACTTCCGGCGCTACGCCGAGCTCACCGACGAGCAGGCCGTGGAGCGGGCCCGGTCCATCTGGGACTCGATCAACGCGCCGAACCTCGAGCAGAACATCCTGCCCACCCGCGGTCGCGCGACGCTGGTCCTCACCAAGGGTTCCGACCACTCCGTGCAGCGCGTGCGCCTGCGCAAGCTCTGACGCGCGGGCGCCGAGGGGCCGGGACGTGCCCGCCGCCGCTCAGGCGCGGCGGCCGGCGCGCTTCGGCGCGCGCGGTGGCGCACCCGACGCCGCGTCCGCCTCCGGGTCCGGCCCCCTGCCCGCCTCCGGGTCCGGCCCCTCGGTGCCGGCCTCGGTGTCCGCCTCGGTGGGGAGCTCGCCCCGCCGACGCGCGCGCGCCATGATGACGCGGTCGATGACGAAGCCTCCCGCGATGCCCAGGACGACGCCGAAGACCATCGCGAGCAAGGGCTCGTGTCCCAGCCACTGCGCGGCGACGAGTCCGATGAGGACCGAGTACAGCGCCCACGTCACGGCCGCGACGGCGGAGAACGCCATGAAGCGGCGCCGCGGGTACCCGACGGCCCCGGCGGTCATGTTCACCGCGACGCGACCGACGGGGATGTAGCGCGCGGCGAGGATGAAGGACGCGCCGCGATGCGTCAGAGCCCGCTCGGCCCACAGCACGGCCCGGCGACCGCGCTCGGTGCGCAGGAAGCGCACGCGCTCCGTGCCGATCGCGCGGCCGATCGCGAACGCGATCTGGTCACCCGTCCACGCGCCGAGCGCGGCGACGAGCAGCACGAGGACGAGGTTGGGCTCGCCCGTGGCGTGCGCGGCGACGGCGAGGGTGATGACCACGGACTCGCTGGGGATCGGCGGGAAGAACCCGTCGATGGTCGCGAACCCGAAGAGCGCGGGGTAGATCCACGCGGACGCCGCGAGAGCGAGAATCCAGGTCTCCAGATTCTCCAGAAAGGTCGACACAGCCTCGGGCAACAGGGATCCTCGTTCGTCGGCTGGCGCGAGCCAGGCAGGCGGTGGCGCAGGTCGTGCGTCCCGCTCCACGACAAGCGTACGGAGTGCGAGGACGACCACCATCGGGGACAGCCCCCGGTTCGTCCCTGAGGTTTCCCGCCCGGCACGCGCCGCGCTCACGCCACGAGTCTCGTCCGGCGGGGCGGGCACGGTCGTCATCCCGACGGACGACTTCCGTGCACGACGTCGTACGCCGTCAGGACCAGCCTCAGCCGTCGCGAAGGCGCGGGCGCGGCGTCCCGCGCAGCGGTTCCGCGGTCCGCGGGTCCTGCGGCCAGGAGTGCTTGGGGTAGCGGCCGCGCAGCTCGGCCCGCACCTGGGGGTAGCCCTGATCCCAGAACGACTCCAGGTCCGCCGTGACCGCGGCCGGACGCCCCGCCGGGGACAGCAGGTGCAGCAGCACGGGCACGCGCCCGCCCGCCACGCGCGGCGTGCGGTCCCAGCCGAACGTCTCCTGGAGACGGACCGCGAGCACCGGCTGGTCGTCCGCGTAGCTCACCGCCACGCGCGACCCGGTCGGGACCGCGAGCCGTTCGGGCGCGAGCTCGTCGAGGCGAGCCGCCTCGGGCCACGGCAGGAGCCGGCGCAACGCGCCCGCGAGGTCCACGCCCTTGCCCCGCGCGACGGCCGGCAGGTCGGGCGCCAACCAGGCGTCGAGACCGTCCAGGAGGGCGTCGTCGCCGACGTCGGGCCACGGGTCCCCCAGTACGCCGCGCAGGAAGCGCAGCCGGGCCCGCAGGCGGACGGCGCCGTCCGACCAGGTGAGGCTGTCCAGGCCGTCCCGGCGCAGCCCTTCGCGTGCCGCCGCGACGAGCACGCTCTCGGGCGGGTCCCGCCACGGCTCGCGCGCGAGCTCGATCGCGCCCAGGGTCGTGACCCGCCCGGCGCGCACCCGGCCGCCCGACCACTCGGCGACGCCCGTCGTGCGCAGCTCGGCCGCGGCGGCAGCCCGCGCCGTCTGCTCGTCGACGGGCGCCGCGGACCGCACCACCGCGTCGGCGCGTCCCGCCGCGCGGTCCACGTCCGCGACCGCGAGCCACGGTGCACCCTGCAGCGGGGAGCCCGGGGGCAGTCGAGCACCCGCGCCCGAGACCAGGAGGTACGTCTCGCCACCGGGTCGCAGCCGTGCCAGCCGGTCCGGGTGGGCGAGCGCGACGACGTGCCCGACGGCGGCGTCGTCGGGCAGCCGGTCGCGCGCAGCCGGGCCCGGGACCGGTGCGCCGCCGGCACGAGCCCCGCCGGCCACGGCGGACAGCGCGACGCGCTCGAGCCGGTCCCGCTGCGCCGCCCACGGGCCGGAGCCGGGCCCGCCACGGCGCAGCCCGCGCAGTGCCGCCGGCAGGTCGGCGCCCGGCACGCGCACGTCCTCCGAGAGCAGGGCGACGACCTCCGCCGCGCGCCGCGCGCCGACCTCCGGGACGGCGTCCAGCAGCGCCCGCGCGCGTCGGGGGTCGGCGGGGACGTCCGCGATGCGGCGGCCGAGCGCCGTCACCCCCTCCGGCCCGACGGCGCCCAGCCCGTGCAGCACCTCGCGCGCCGCGGCGTAGGCGGCCGGGGGCGGCGGGTCCAGGAGGGCGAGACCGGCACCGTCGGGGCTCCCCCAGCACGCGAGCTCGAGCGCGAACCCCGTGAGGTCCGCGGTGCGGATCTCGGGCTCCGGATGCCGGGCGAGGCGCGCGTGGTCGCCCTCGGACCAGCACCGGTACACCGCACCCGGCCCCTCGCGTCCGGCGCGGCCCGCCCGCTGCTCGGCCCCTGCCCGGCTGACCGCGACCGTGACGAGCCCGGGCAGACCCCGGCGCACGTCCGTGCGCGGCTCGCGCGCGAGCCCGGCGTCGACGACGACGCGGACGCCCGGCACCGTGAGCGACGACTCCGCGACCGCGGTCGAGACCACGACCCTCCGCCGCGGACCCTCCTCGAGGGCGCGGTCCTGCTCGCGCGCAGGGAGCCGGCCGTGCAACGGCCGCACGTCGACCCCCGCCACGCTCGACAGCCGTCCGGAGACGACGTCCACCTCGCGCGCGCCCGGGACGAACACGAGGACGTCGCCCGCGCGCTCGCTCAGCGCTCGGAGCGTCGTCGCGACCACGTGGTCGAGCAGCGCCGGCGCCGTGCCCCGGGCGTCCGTGCGCGCGCCGCGGACCGGGCACCAGACGACGTCGACCGGGTGCAGTCCGCCCTCGACGCGCACGACCGGGACCGGCTCCGACCGTACGCCGAGCGCCCGGGCCGTCCGCTCGGCCTCGACCGTCGCCGACATCGCGACGAGGGCGAGGTCGTCGCGCAGGTTCTCGCGCACGTCCGCCAGGAGCGCGAGCGCGAGGTCGTCCTCCAGGTGGCGCTCGTGCACCTCGTCCAGCACGACGCCGTCCACGCCCGGCAGCTCGGGGTCGCGCTGCAGCCTGCGCACGAGCGTGCCGGTGGTGACGACCTCCACCCGGGTGCGGCGCGACGTCCGCGACTCGCCGCGCACGGTGTAGCCGACCGTGCCGCCGAGGTCCTCACCGAGCAACGACGCGAGCCGTCGCGCCGCCGCCCGGGCCGCCAGGCGCCGGGGCTGGGTCACGACGACCCGGCCGTCCAGGGCGACCGCGAGGGCCGGCGGGACGAGCGTCGTCTTCCCGGTGCCGGGCGGTGCCTGCACGACGGCCGCCCCCACCCGGCGCACCGCCTCGACCACCTCGGCCAGGTGGTGCCCCACCGGCAGGTCGGGCGGCGCGTCGAGCAGTCGGGCGAGAGGGTCCACCTGCGTAGTCTCCCGTGTCCGCCCTACCAGGTCGCGCGCCCCGACCTAGCGAGGGCCGCCCGGCAGGCGGGCGGTGCCCAGCGTCGACGACAGCGTGCGCAGGTCGGCGCCGTCGACGTAGAGCTCGCCGCGCAGGTGGTCCGTCTCGTGCTGCACGATCCGCGCCGGCCAGCCGGTCAGCACGTCGTCGAACCCGGCCCCGGTCTCGTCCTCGCCGGTGAGCCGCACCGTGCGGTGCCGCGGGCGCTCGGCCTGCCAGCCGTGGACGGAGAGGCAGCCCTCGAAGAAGGTCCGGGACTCGTCGCCGACGGCCTCGTAGCGGGGGTTGACGAGCACCCGGAACGGCAGCGGCGGACGCTCCCGCTCGTCGTCCGCCTCGGCGGCGCCGGGGTCCTCGACGACCGCGAGGGCGAGGCCGATCCCGACCTGCGGTGCCGCGAGACCCACGCCCGGCGCCGCGTGCATGGTCGCCCGCATCGCGTCGAGCAGGCGCGGCAGGAGGTCGCCGAGCTGGCCGGAGTACGGCACGGCCGGCGTGCGCAGCACCGGGTGACCGGCCTGCACGATGGGCAGCACGCCGTCGTCGTACGTGTCGAGGAGCGCGTGCACGTGCTCGCGCAGCACCTCGTCGACCCCGTGCCGCACGCCCCCGCCCGTCTCCCGTCGTGCCGCCCGGCCCGCCGCGCTCACAGCGCGAGGCGGTCGCGCACGACGCCCGCGAGCCGTGCCGCCACGGCGTCGGCCTGCTGCTGCGTGGCGGCCTCGACCATGACCCGCACGAGCGGCTCGGTGCCCGACGGGCGCAGCAGCACGCGGCCGGTCTCGCCGAGGGCGCGCTCGGCGTCGGCGACGGCGGCGAGGAGGGCCTCGTCGGTGGAGGCGCGGGCCTTGTCCACGCCCGGGACGTTGACGAGCGTCTGCGGGAGCCGGTGCACGACGGCTGCCAGGTCGGCGAGCTTCTGCCCCGTCGCCCGCACGCGGGCCGCGAGCTGCAGCGCCGTGAGGATGCCGTCGCCCGTGGTCGCGAACCGCGACAGGATGATGTGGCCCGACTGCTCGCCACCGAGCCCGTAGCCGTGCGCGCGCATCGCCTCGAGCACGTACCGGTCGCCGACGGCCGTCTGGACGGTCGTGATGCCCGCGTCGCGCATCGCGAGGAGGAGGCCGAGGTTGCTCATGACCGTCACGACGAGCGTGTCGTGCGGGAGCTCGCCCTCCGCGTGGAGCGCGAGCGCGAGGACGCCCATGATCTGGTCGCCGTCGACGATCGTGCCGCCGTGGTCGACGGCGATGCAGCGGTCCGCGTCGCCGTCGAACGCGACGCCGAAGTCGGCCTCGGAGGCGACGACCACGGCCTGGAGCTGCTCGGGGTGGTTGGACCCGCAGGCCGCGTTGATGTTACGGCCGTCGGGGCTCGCGTTGATGACCACGACGTCCGCGCCCGCGGCGCGCAGCGCGGCCGGGCCGACGTCGCTCGCGGCGCCGTTCGCGCAGTCGACCGCGATGCGCAGCCCCGCGAGGGGCTTGTGGTCCTCGTCCGCGCCGATGCTCGCCATGAGGTGCTCGACGTACGCCCCGCCCGCGCGGCCCGGGTCGGGCGAGATGCGCCCGACCTGGTCGTGGGTCGGGCGCTCCCACTCCTGGCCCAGGACCGACTCGATCCGGTCCTCGACCGCGTCGTCGAGCTTGACCCCGCCGCGCGCGAGGAACTTGATCCCGTTGTCCTGCATGGGGTTGTGCGACGCCGAGATCACGACGCCGAAGTCGACGTCCATGGTGCTCGTCAGGTACGCGACCGCGGGAGTCGGCAGGACGCCGACGTCCTTCACGTCGACCCCCGCGCTCGCCAGGCCGGCGATGAGCGCCGCGCCGAGGAACTCGCCGGACACGCGCGTGTCCCGCCCGACGACCGCGCGCGGTCGATGGCCCTCCTCCTGCCCCCGTGCGAGGACGCGCGCCGCGGCGACGCCCAGGTCCAGGGCGAGCTCGCCCGTCACGTTCCCGTTCGCGAGACCTCGCACCCCGTCGGTGCCGAACAGCCGTCCCATGGAAGTCCTTCCCTCACCCGGCCGTACGCCGACCGTACGACCTCCTGCGCCGACCCGCCCCGACCGGGCACTTGATCAGCGTCCCTCACAAACGCCGTCGGCCCCGGCGGACGATGTCCACCGGGGCCGACGAGCGCACAGCGCTGGATCAGCGCTTGGAGTACTGCGGTGCCTTGCGGGCCTTCTTGAGACCGGCCTTCTTGCGCTCGACGACGCGTGCGTCGCGAGTGAGGAAGCCGGCCTTCTTCAGCGCCGGGCGGTTGTTCTCGGCGTCGATCGCGTTGAGCGCGCGAGCGATGCCGAGGCGCAGCGCACCGGCCTGGCCGGAGGTGCCGCCACCGCTGATGCGGGCGACGACGTCGAAGCGACCCTCGACGTCGACCAGCTTCAGCGGGGAGTTGACGAGCTGCTGGTGAACCTTGTTCGGGAAGTACTCCTCGAGCAGGCGCCCGTTGATCTTCCACTGCCCCGTGCCGGGCACGAGGCGCACGCGCGCCACGGCCTCCTTGCGGCGGCCCAGGGCCTGGCCGGGGGCGGTGATGCTCTGGCCACGGCCCGTGGGGGCGGTGGACTCAGAGGTGTAGGAGCTGGGCGTCTCGTCGCCCAGGGTGTCGGTGTCGACGGTGGTCTCGGCCACGGGTGTGTCCTCGCGTCTCTCTGTGCGCTACGCCTGGGCGGCGATTACTGCGCGACCTGGGTGATCTCGAACGGCTTCGGCTGCTGTGCGGTGTGCGGGTGCTCGGCACCCGCGTACACCTTGAGCTTGCCGAACTGGGCACGACCGAGGGTCGTCTTGGGGAGCATGCCGCGCACGGCGCGCTCCACGGCACGCTCGGGGTGCTTGTCGAGCAGGTCGCCGTAGGCGACGGCACGCAGACCACCCGGGTAACCGGAGTGGTTGTAGGCCATCTTCTGCTCGCGCTTGTTGCCGCTCAGCGCGACCTTGCCGGCGTTGATGACGATGACGAAGTCACCGCCGTCGACGTGCGGAGCGAAGGTCGGCTTGTGCTTGCCGCGCAGCAGGGTGGCCACGTGGGTGGCCAGGCGGCCCAGGACGACGTCGGTCGCGTCGATGACGTACCAGTCGCGCTGGACGTCGCCGGGCTTCGGGGTGTACGTACGCACGGTCGTAGCCTTCGTTTCTGTCTCAGAATGTCTTCTTCGGCCGCTGAAGCGTGCGGCCGAGAGGGCAGGTCGTTGCGCGGCGGGCTCGGTCGACACCCGCTCCTTGGCCGGCAGCGAGTGGGCGCGCTAGCGACACGGGCGTCGTGAGGTGAGCACAACGGATCACCAGACTACCCGCGAGGCAGGCCACCGGTCAAAGCGGTCGGCCGCTCGGCCACGCAGGTCCTGCACCGGGTCGACCGCGCGACGTGCACGCAGCCCCCGCAGTACAGGCGCAGCGTCCGACAGCTCGGGTCGGCGCAGTTCTCGTACTTCGCGGTCGGCGACCCGCACCGCGTGCACGCCCCCAGCGGCGTCGCCCCCGGGCCGAGGTCGACGTGCATCCGCTCGTCGAACACGTAGAGCGAACCCTCCCACAGGCCCTGCGAGCCGAACACCTCCCCGTACCGCACGACGCCGCCGTCGAGCTGGTACACCTCCTCGAACCCGCGGGCCGTCAGGAGCGCGGAGAGCACCTCGCAGCGGACGCCGCCGGTGCAGTACGTGACGACGGGCCGCTGCTTGAGGTCGTCGTAGCGACCCGAGTCGAGCTCGGCGACGAAGTCCCGCGTCGTCGCCACGTCCGGGACCACCGCACCGCGGAACCGACCGATCTCCGCCTCGAACGCGTTGCGGCCGTCGAACATCACGACCTCGTCGCCGCGCGCGTCGACGAGGTCGTGCAGCTCCTGCGGGCTCAGCCGCGCCCCGCCCCCGACGACCCCGTGCTCGTCCACCCGGACCTCGTCCGGGACGCCGAACGCGACGAGCTCGGGCCGCACCTTCACCGACAACCGCGGGAAGTCGCGCCCCGTCCCGTCCGACCACTTCACGTCGACGCGCTCGAACCCGGGGTACTGCCGGGTCGTCTTGACGTACTGCTTGAGGTCCTCGACCGTGCCGCCGAGCGTCGCGTTGATGCCGTGCTCGGAGACGACGACGCGTCCCGTCAGGTTCCACCGCTCCCCCAGAGCGCGCTGCCACAGCTGCACCGCACGCGGGTCGGGCAACGGCGTGAAGGCGTAGAAGAGCACGATCTTGTGGACGGCCATGCCCACCAGGATAAGGACGGCTACCGGGCGCGCCGGACGCGCTCGACCTCCCAGACGGGCTCGGGCGCCTCGACGACCTCGCCGTCGGAGCCGAGCACGAGGAAGCGGTCGAACCCGCGCGCGAACCACCGGTCGTGCGTCACCGCGAGCACGGTGCCCTCGAACGCCGCGAGGCCCGCCTCGAGCGCCTCCGCCGAGTGCAGGTCGAGGTTGTCGGTCGGCTCGTCGAGGAGCAGCAGGGTCGCGCCGTCGAGCTCGAGCAGGAGGATCTGGAGCCGCGCCTGCTGCCCGCCCGACAGCGTCTCGAACCGCTGCTCGGCCTGACCCACGAGCTCGTACCGGTCGAGCACACGGCTCGCCGCCTCGCGCCCCATCCCGGCACGATGGCCGTCCCCACGGTGGAGGATCTCGAGCAGCGTGCGCCCCAGCAGCTCGGGATGGTCGTGGTTCTGCGCGAACCACCCCGGCCGCACGCGCGAGCCGAGCACGGCGCGCCCGGTGTGCGGCACGTGTCCGGGCCCGACGGCGTCGCGCACCGCCCCGGCGGCGTCGGCGGCGGCGAGGTCCTGCCCGTCGCTGCCGCCGGCCGCGAGCAGGCGCAGGAAGTGCGACTTGCCCGAGCCGTTGGAGCCGAGGACCGCGACCCGCTCCCCGAAGAAGACCTCGAGGTCGAACGGCCTCATGAGCCCGGTGAGCTCGAGCTGCTCGCACGTCACGGCGCGCTTCGCGGTGCGGCCACCCGTGAGACGTACCGAGACGCGCTGCTCGCGCGCGAGCACCTCGGGGCGCCCGGCCTCCTCGAACTTGCGCAACCGCGTCTTCGCCGCCTGGTAGCGGCTCGCGAGCCCGTCGTTGAACGCCGCCTTCGTCTTGAGCGTGAGCACGAGGTCCCGGAGCTTGGCGTGCTCCTCGTCCCACCGGCGCGCACGCTCGGCGAGCCGGTCACGACGGTCGGCGCGTGCCTGCGCGTAGGTCGCGAAACCACCGCCGTGCACCCACACCGTGCCGCCTCCGGGCGTGGGCTCGAGCGTGGCGACCTGCGTCGCCGTCCGGGCGAGCAGCTCGCGGTCGTGCGAGACGAACAGCACGGTCTTGGGCGAGGCGACGAGGCGCTCCTCCAGCCACCGCTTCGTGGGGACGTCCAGGTGGTTGTCCGGCTCGTCGAGCAGGAGGACCTCCTCGGGCCCGCGCAGCAGCGCCGTGAGGGCGAGCCTCTTCTGCTCGCCCCCGGACAGCGTGCGCACCGCGCGCCACTGCGCCTTCTCGAACGGGACCGACAGGACCTCGTCGGTCACCTCGTCCCACGACGCCTCGGCGTCGTAGCCGCCCACGTCCGCCCAGTCCGCGAGCGCCTGCGCGTAACGCATCTGCGAGGGCTCGTCGTCGACGGTCATGATGTCGAGCTCCGCCGCGGCGAGCTCGAGCGCCGCGTCCCGCAGCCCCGCCGGCGCGAGCTCGACGAGCAGGTCGCGCACGGTCCGGTCGTCGTCGATGCGTCCGACGTCCTGCCGCATCACCCCGAGGCCGCCGCTGCGCGCGACGCTCCCGCCGTGGGGGACGACGTCGCCCGTGACGATGCGCAGGAGCGTCGTCTTGCCCACGCCGTTCGGACCGACGAGCGCGACGCGTGCACCGTCCGCGACGCGCAGGCTCACCCCGTCGAGGAGGGTGCGCCCGTCAGGCAGGTGATAGGTGACGTCGCTGAGGTCGAGGTGTCCCACGCGGACATGGTCCCCCAGCGCGGCAGCGCCGGTCACGCGCTTTGCCCGGCGGGTGCCGCCGTCGGACCGACCGCGGACGGCACCCGCCGGCCGGGTGCCCCGCCCGGGGGCTCAGCGCTTGCCGCCCCCGAGAAGCCCGCCCAGACCGCCCAGGAGGTCCCCGAGGCCACCCCCGGACCCACCGGACCCGCCTCCGAGGAGCCCGCCGAGGACGTCGCCCAGGCCACCGCCCCCGCCCTGCGGCGCCGCCGCCCCGCCCGACGTCCGATCCTTGCCACCGAGCTGTTGGGAGAGGAAGGCGAGCGCGACGGGCGCGAGCGCGGGCAGCACCTTCGCGAGCAGCCCTTCCTGGGTACCGGTCGAGTCGGCGAGCTGCGCGACGACGGCCTGCTCGTTCGCCCCGAAGACGTTGTGGACGATCTTCTCCCCGTCGGCGGTGTCGACGTCGTCGAGGTTCACGCCGCCCTCGACGAGGGCGGGGTCGTGCTTGCCGAGGGCCTTGCCGAGCGACGCGGCACCCGCGGGGTCCTGCGCGTTGGCCCGCAGTCCGCCGAGGAGCGCGGGCAGGGCCGCGGTGACGGCCTTCTGAGCCGTCGCCTCGTCGACCCCGAGACGACCGGCGAGCTGGTCGAGAGGGATGGTGGACAAGAGGTCGTCGATGCCGGCCATGGGGTTCCTCGGTCTCGTGGGGTGCTCAAGTCGTAGCCCGCCCACGCTATCCCTGAAGGGCACGTCCGTGCAGGTCGGGGCCCGGCAGGGCCGACCGATGGCGCGAGGTGCCCGCGAGATGTCACTGTGGAGGGCATGAGCGAAGACACGACGGGCACGAGCCCCGACCCGGAGACCGGCGCCGAGGGCGACAACAACCAGCTCCAGGCGGAGGACACCCTGCTCGACCGGGGTGTGGACGACGTCCTCGACGAGGGCTACTCGCTCCCGGAGCGCCCGCGCCAGAACCACTTCGGCGAGACGCCCTGGGAGGAGGTCCACGGCGAGACGCTGGACCAGCGCCTGTCCGAGGAGGAGCCGGAGGAGTGGGACCGCGACCCGCTCGAGCGCGCCGACCAGGCCCGCTCGGGTCGCCTCGTGGCGGACGCGGACGCCCTCGACGGCCGCCAGAACGACACCTACGCCGACGACGAGGGCATCTCCGGGGGCGCCGCGGGCGCCGAGGAGGCCGCGGTGCACGTCGTCGAGGAGCCCTGAGCCGGCCCCGGCACGGTCACGAGGCGCCGTCGTCCCAGACGTCCTCCTCGTTGCGCACGGCGCGGACGCGGTCCGCCCGTCCGGCGAGCTCCTCGTCCGGCGGGTAGGTGACCTCCTCGAGCACGAGCCCGTGGGCGGGCACGACGCCGGCTCCCGCGTCCCGCCGCCGGCTCGCCAGGAGCCGTGCGGGCCACCCGGCGTCGCGACGCCCCTCCCCCACGGCGAGGGACGCGCCGACGAGCGCGCGCACCATGTTGTGGCAGAACGCGTCCGCGCGGACGTGCGCGACGACCAGTCCGGCGTCCGGGCCGTCCTCGGGCCGCGCCCACGACAGGTGCTGGAGCTCGCGGATCGTCGTGGCCCCCGGGCGGGGCTTGCAGAACGCCGCGAAGTCGCGCACGCCCAGCAACGGGCGGACCGCCGCGTCCATCGCGTCGACGTCGAGCGGGCGCCGGTTCCACAGCACCCACTCCCGTCGCAGCGGGTCGCGCCGCGCGGGGTCGTCCACCACCCGGTAGCGGTACGCGCGGTGCAGCGCCGAGAATCGCGCGTCGAACCCCGCCGGCGCCGCCGCGGCGCGGTGGACGACGACGTCCCCGGGCAGCACGCCCCCGAGCCGCGCCACGAGCGCGTCACCGGGCGCGCGGTCGGAGCGGCCCGGCAGCGCCTCCCACTGCGCGCGCGTCAGGTCCACGTGCGCGACCTGGCCGCGGGCGTGCACACCCGCGTCCGTCCGCCCGGCGACGGTGAGCCGCGGCGCGGGGCCGCGCAGGATCGTCGCGAAGCCGTCCTCGATCGCCCCCTGCACCGTGCGCAGCCCGGGTTGGCGCGCCCACCCGGCGAAGTGCGTCCCCTGGTACGCCAGGTCGAGGCGGACCCGCACGACGCCGCCCGACGGGTCGGACGGTACGGCCACCGGGCCGGAGCCCGGCCGGGGCGCGGCGTCGGAGGCCGGCTCGGGAGCCGCGGCGGCGCGGGGGGCTGCGGGCGCTGATGCTTCGGTCACGGGAGTTCACGGTAGCCGCCGGCGGCAGCAGGTGCCGCGCCCGGCTCGTGTGCCTACGCTGCCAGCCATGACGGGCGACCAGGCAGACCTCCGCACGCTCGCCGTGGACTGCGGCGGGAGCGGGATCAAGGCGAACGTCCTCGACGCGTCGGGCACGGCGCACGCGGCGCCCGTGCGCGTCCCGACGCCCTACCCGCTGCCGCCCGAGCTCCTCGTCGAGACGGTCGCGGGGATCGCCGCGTCGCTGCCCGCTGCCGGCCGCGTGACCGTCGGCATGCCCGGCATGATCCGCCGGGGCGTCGTCGTGCACACGCCGCACTACGTGACGCGCAGCGGGCCGCGCTCGCGCGTCGACCCGGCGCTCGTCGAGGCCTGGACGAGCTTCGACGTGCAGGCCGCGATCGGACGACGGCTCGAGGTGCCCACCCTCGTGCTCAACGACGCCGAGGTGCACGGTGCGGGAGTCGTCGCGGCGTCGGGCCTCGAGCTGGTCCTCACCCTCGGGACGGGCCTCGGGTCGGCGCTGTTCCACGGCGGTCGGCTCGCGCCGCACCTCGAGTGGTCGCGTGCGCCGGTGCGTCGCGCCACGACGTACGACGAGTACGTCGGGGAGCCCGAGCGACGCCGGCTCGGCAACGGCCTGTGGTCGCGGCGCGTGCTCTCCGTCGTCGAGGGCCTGCGGCCCGTGTTCTGGTGGGACCGGCTCTACCTCGGGGGCGGCAACTCACGCCGGATCACGCCCAGCGTGCTCGACCGCCTCGGGGACGACGTCGTCGTCGTGCCCAACTCGGCCGCGCTCGTGGGCGGCGCCCGGGCCTGGGACCTGCCACCCGCCTGACGCGCCCACGGCCGCCATGGGACCCCGCTCGGTGGTCGGCGGGCCCGATGCCCGCCACCCGGGTGTCGCCGCCCGGGCTGGACGAGGCTGCCGGGCGACGGCTACCGAGCGACCAGGTGCTCCCCCGCCGCGGTCGCGCCCGTGCGCGCGGCTCCGGCCCACGCGGGCGGGACCACCCCTCGGTCGGGGCCGTCGCGGAGCTGCGCGTGGGCGTCGAGCAGCACACGGTTGAACGCCACAGGGGCGTCGAGGCTCACGAGGTGCCGAGCGCCCGGGATCACGACCAGGCGGGCCGGGGCGCCGCCGCGGCGGGCCGCGGCGACGAACGCACGCTCACGGGAGCGGAAGTGGTCCCATCGCCCGTTGACGACCCAGACGGGCGAGTCGGTCGCCGCCAGGGCGCGCAGCGGGTCGCACGCGCCGGTCTCGGCCAGGATCGCGCTCATGACGTCGAGGGCGAAACCGCCCGCGGCGATGTCGGCCGCGGCCTGGGGCGCCAGGGCGCGGTCGACCAGCGCCTGGTTGAGGCCCGCACCGCCGTCAGGGAGTCGTTCGATACCGCGCGCGAGGACGAGCCACCCGTCACGCAGTCGCGTCGCCGGCGGCGTCGAGCACGCGGCCGCGACGAGACCGACCACGGACCCGGGATACCGGGCCCGCGTCTCGATCGCGACGTATCCCCCGAGCGACAGCCCGACCACGAGCGCGCGGCCCCCGACGTCGTCCACGCCCCGCGCGACGGCGTCGACCGCGCTCTCGAGCGTGAACGGCTCCCCGCGCCGCGCGCCGTGTCCGGGCAGGTCCACCGCGAGAGCCGGCACGCCCGCCCGGCGCAGGGCGTCGAGCTGGGCGCGCCACATCGTGCGCGACGTCCGCGAACCGTGCACGAGCACCACGGGCGGTCCGTTCGGCGGGGCGGGACGAGAGCTCACGGATCGACCCTAGGTCGGTCCCCGTGCGGCCGCTCGCCGGGCCGCGACGCTCGCGCCAGGAGACGGCGCAGGGCCCGGGACCGTGGCGGTCCCGGGCCCTGCGGCGCGGATCTCGAGAAGGTCGAGAGAGACGGCAGAGGCTCAGGCCTCCTTCGTCTCCTCGGCCTTGTCCTCGACGGGGGCGTCCTGGACGTCCTCGACGGGCGCGTCCTCGACCGGCGCGTCCTCGACCGTGTCGGCCGGCTTCGCAGCCTTCTTCTTGCTCGACCTCTCCGCAGCCTTCTCCGCCTCGCGGACGACGGCCTGCTTCGGGCTGACGGGCTCCGTGACGAGCTCGATCACCGCGAGAGGAGCGTTGTCGCCCTTGCGCGTGCCGACCTTCGTGATGCGCGTGTAGCCGCCCTCACGCTCCGCCATCTGCGGGGCGATCTCGGTGAACAGCGTGTGCACCACGGACTTGTCGCGCACGACGCGCAGGACGCGACGGCGGGCGTGCAGGTCGCCACGCTTGGCGAACGTGATAAGGCGCTCCGCCAGCGGACGCAGACGCTTGGCCTTCGTCTCGGTGGTGGTGATGCGGCCGTGCTCGAAGAGCTGGGTGGACAGGTTCGCGAGCATCAGGCGCTCGTGAGCCGGACCACTGCCGAGCCGCGAGCCCTTGGTGGGGGTAGGCATGGGATGTGCTCCTTGGGAAGTTTTCGCGCCACAGGTGCGGACCCGGACGCGCTGAGGTGTCTAGAGCCGCAGGCTCAGTACTGCTGCTCGGTGTCCGAGAACGTCGCCTCGTCCTCGTCACCGTCGTAGTACGCGGCGGCCGACGGGTCGAAGTCGAGCGGCGAGTCCTTGAGGGACAGGCCGAGCTCGGCGAGCTTCTCCTTCACCTCGTTGATGGACTTCGCACCGAAGTTGCGGATGTCCAGCAGGTCCGCCTCGCTGCGGGCCACGAGCTCGCCCACCTGGTGGATGCCCTCGCGCTTGAGGCAGTTGTACGAGCGGATCGTGAGGTTGAGCTCCTCGATCGGCAGCGCCAGGTCGGCGGCCAGGGCCGCGTCGGTCGGCGACGGGCCGATCTCGATGCCCTCGGCCTCGACGTTGAGCTCACGGGCCAGGCCGAAGAGCTCGACGAGCGTCTTGCCCGCCGACGCGAGGGCGTCGCGCGGCGAGATCGCCGGCTTCGTCTCGACGTCCACGATCAGCTTGTCGAAGTCCGTCCGCTGCTCGACACGCGTGGCCTCGACCTTGTAGGTCACCTTGAGGACCGGCGAGTAGATCGAGTCGACCGGGATCCGGCCGATCTCCGCGTCGAACGACTTGTTCTGCGACGCCGAGACGTACCCACGGCCACGCTCGACGGTGAGCTCGATCTCGAGCTTCCCCTTGTCGTTGAGCGTGGCGATGTGCAGCTCGGGGTTGTGGACCTCCACACCGGCCGGCGGGACGATGTCCGCCGCGGTGACCGCACCAGCGCCCTGCTTGCGCAGGTACATCACGACGGGCTCGTCGTTCTCCGAGGAGACGACGAGGTTCTTGATGTTGAGGATGACCTCGGTGACGTCCTCCTTCACACCCGGCACGGTGGTGAACTCGTGGAGCACACCGTCGATGCGGATGGAGGTGACCGCCGCGCCCGGGATGGACGACAGCAGCGTGCGACGCAGCGAGTTGCCGAGCGTGTAGCCGAAGCCCGGCTCCAGCGGCTCGATGGAGAAGCGCGAACGGTTCTCCGAGATGACCTCTTCGGCCAAGGTGGGGCGCTGTGCGATCAGCACTGGTGGTTTCCTTTCGGTGAGCGTCCGCCATATGACGCTTCACGGTTCAAGGCGAGGTGCGTGCCTGCGGCACGCGGCCCCGGCCGGGACTCTGTCCACCCGGCCGGGAAGGGGCGTCGGCCCCGTCAGGAGGCAGCTGCCCCGTGACGGGCGCCGTCGACGGGCTCGGCCGGCCTACGACCGGGCGGTCCGTCGACGGCACGCCGACGACGAGGGGTCAGACGCGACGACGCTTGGGCGGGCGGCACCCGTTGTGCGCCTGCGGCGTGACGTCCTGGATCGAGCCGACCTCGAGGCCGGCCGACTGGAGCGAGCGGATCGCCGTCTCGCGGCCCGAGCCCGGGCCCTTGACGAAGACGTCGACCTTCTTCATGCCGTGCTCCTGCGCCTTGCGCGCAGCGGCCTCGGCCGCGAGGCCGGCGGCGAAGGGGGTCGACTTGCGCGAGCCCTTGAAGCCGACGTCGCCGCCGGAGGCCCACGCGATCACGGCGCCCGACGGGTCCGTGATCGACACGATCGTGTTGTTGAACGTGCTCTTGATGTGCGCCTGGCCGGCGGGGACGTTCTTCTTGTCCTTGCGGCGAGGCTTGCGCCCAGCGGCGGCGCGAGTCTTGGGAGGCATCTCTTGTTCTTCTCCTGGTCTGAGGTGGTCTGACCGCGGGGATCTCCGACCGGCGGGACGTGGACCGGGTGGCCGACGTCAGCGCGCGAGCGGGGCCCGCCCTGCGGACTGGCTCAGCGGGCCTTCTTCTTGCCGGCCACGGTGCGCTTCGGTCCCTTGCGCGTACGCGCGTTGGTCTTCGTGCGCTGGCCGCGCACAGGCAGGCCGCGGCGGTGGCGCAGGCCCTGGTAGGTGCCGATCTCGACCTTGCGGCGGATGTCGGCGGCCACCTCACGACGGAGGTCACCCTCGAGCTTGTAGCTGCCCTCGAGGTAGTCGCGCAGCGCGACGAGCTCGGCGTCGCCGAGGTCCTTCACGCGTGCGTCCGGGCTGATGCCGGTCGCGGCCAGCGTCTGCTGGGCGCGGGTACGGCCGACGCCGTAGATGTAGGTGAGCGCGACCTCGAGCCGCTTGTCGCGGGGGAGGTCGACGCCGATGAGACGTGCCATGTGCCTTTCGGCTCCTCGTGCTTCGTCGGAGGTCTCTCGTACCACCCTCCCGCGGGGAGCTCCGCGGGCCCCGGCCTCCGAGCCGGGGGTTCCCCTGCCTGTGGCGTTCTCCTCCCGGACTCGCGTCCGGGGTGCCGAGCAGGTTCGTGGTGGTGCGCTGGTGGTCGTCACCGCCTGGTGGCGGGCGACCCGGTGACCCGGCCCCGAGGGACCGTCACCCGTGGCGCGCAGGCGCTGGGCTCAGCCCTGGCGCTGCTTGTGCCGCAGGTTGTCGCAGATCACCATGACGCGACCGTGCCGGCGGATCACCTTGCACTTGTCGCAGATCTTCTTGACGCTGGGCTTGACCTTCATCTGTGTTCCCTCAGTGGTGCCCCGCTCCGGGCGCGACCGACGAGCGGTCCCGATGGTCCGGGGACGAGGATGGTGAGTGGGTGGACGCGTGGCGACTACTTGTAGCGGTAGACGATCCGGCCGCGGGACAGGTCGTACGGGCTCAGCTCGACCACCACCCGGTCCTCGGGGAGGATCCGGATGTAGTGCTGGCGCATCTTGCCCGAGATGTGCGCGAGAACCTTGTGACCGTTGGCCAGCTCCACGCGGAACATCGCGTTCGGCAAGGCCTCGACCACGCTGCCCTCGATCTCGATGACACCGTCCTTCTTTGCCATGTCCTCCGCTAACTCTCGTCTGAACTGCTGGTACTCCGCGCACGCCCGACCCTGCGGTCGCTCGTGCGTGGAGGGTGCGTGGAGCCGCGTGCCGTGGCCGATCGCCCGGGTCCCGAGGGACGGGGGCCGGATGAACGACGTGCACGGACTACACCCGACGGACCATCCTACGGCATCCGACAAGAGTCGCGAAACCGCAGACCGGTCCCGACGGCGTGCGACGGGTCACTCCCGGGTCCCGGTCACGACCCGCCCGGTGTCGCGAGAGGCGCAGCGCGCACCGCCCGTGGCGCGGGGCGGGCGTACTCAGGCCGGCAGGGGGGCGACGCGGACCCCGCGCTCCGCGAGCTCGGCGGCGCCGCCGTCGGGCGCGGTGAGGACCCAGATCCCCTTGTCGAGGATCGCGACGGAGTGCTCCCAGTGAGCGGCGCGGGCGCCGTCGTCCGTGACGACGGTCCAGTCGTCCTCGCACACCTGCGTGAACCGGTCACCGCGCGTGATCATCGGCTCGATCGCGAGGCACATGCCGGGCCGGAGCCGAGGGCCCTTCTCGCGCGTGCGGTAGTTGGGGACGTCGGGCGGCTGGTGCATCGCCGACCCGATCCCGTGCCCCACGTACTCCTCGACGATGCCGTAGGTGACGCCGTCGGACTCGCCGGAGCCATGGACCGAGTCCTCGATCGCCGAGCCGACGTCGCACAGGCGCTCGCTCGTGGCGAGCGCCGCGATCCCCGCCCACATCGCCCGGCGCGTCGCCTCGACGAGCGCCTCGTCCTGGGGGTCGCCCTCTCCGAGGACGAAGGAGATCGCCGAGTCGCCGTGCCACCCGTCGACGACCGCCCCGCAGTCGACCGAGACGACGTCGCCCGGGCGCAGCTCGCGCGGACCGGGGATGCCGTGCACGACCTCGTCGTTCACGGAGACGCACAGCGTGGCGGGGTATCCCTCGTAGCCGAGGAACGACGACGTCGCCCCGGCATCGGCGATCACCGCGGCCGCGAGCTCGTCCAGGTCCGCGGTCGTCATCCCGGGACGGGCCGCATCGCGGACCGTCCCGAGCGCGCGCGCGACGACGAGGCCCGCCTGCCGCATGGACCGCACCTGGTCCTGCGTCTTGTACTCGATGCGCTCGCGACCGAACACCTTGCTGCTCCTCAGACCGTGCCGACGACCGTGGCGGTCGCTCAGCCCACCAGTGCGGTCAGCGCGGAGACGATGCGCCCCGTGACCTCGTCGATGTCGCCGATGCCGTCGACACGTGCGAGGAGCCCCCGCTCCTCGTAGGCGGACGTGAGCGGTGCCGTCTGCTCGGCGTAGATGTCGAGCCGGCGCGCGATGACCTCCTCCGTGTCGTCCTCGCGCCCCTCGAGCTCGGCGCGCTTCGCGAGCCGCGCGAGGAGCTCGCCGCGGTCGGCGGTGAGCTCGACGACGCCGTCGAGCGCGACGCCCAGGTCGGCCAGGATCGCGTCGAGCTCGACGACCTGGGCCGCGTTGCGCGGGTAGCCGTCGAGGATGAAGCCCTGCGCGACGTCGTCCTGCGCGAGGCGGTCGCGCACCATGGAGTTCGTCACCGAGTCCGGGACCAGCTCACCCTTGGCCGAGTACTCCTGCGCGAGCCGACCCAGCTCCGTGCCGCCCTTGATGTTGGCGCGGAAGATGTCGCCGGTCGAGATCGCGGGGATGTCGAGCCGCTCCGCGAGACGGGCGGCCTGCGTGCCCTTGCCCGCACCCTGCGGGCCCATGATGACGAGGCGCGCGGGGCGTGCGGTGGTGGAGAGGCCGTCGGGGGTGTTGCTCAACGGAGGAACCCTTCGTAGTGGCGCTGCTGCAGCTGGGAGTTGATCTGCTTGACCGTCTCCAGGCCGACGCCGACGACGATGATGATCGAGGAGCCACCGAACGGGATGTTGGTGCTCACGCCGAGCCCGATGAGGACCAGCGTCGGAAGCAGTGCGACGAGCGCGAGGTAGATGGCACCCGCGGAGGTGATGCGGGTGATGACGTAGTCGAGGTACTCGGCCGTCGGACGGCCGGCACGGATGCCCGGGATGAACCCGCCGTACTTCTTCATGTTGTCCGCGACCTCGTCCGGGTTGAACGTGATCGACGTGTAGAAGAAGCAGAAGAACAGGATCATGAGCACGTAGAGCGCGATGTGCAGCGGCGCCGCGGGGTCCGCGAGGTTGGCGCTGACCCAGATGACCCAGCCCTCGGTCTGGTCACCGAACTGGGCGATGAGGCCCGGGACCGCGAGCAGCGACGACGCGAAGATGACCGGGATGACACCCGCCATGTTGATCTTGATCGGGATGTACGTGCTCGAGCCGCCGTACATGCGACGCCCGACCATGCGCTTGGCGTACTGGACCGGCACCCGGCGCTGCGACTGCTCGACGAACACGACGAGGCCGATGACGACGACGATGACCGCGATCATGATGATGAAGTTCGTCGCACCGTTCGAGCCGCCGGCGATCGACCAGAGCGCGGTCGGGAAGCTCGCGGAGATCGACGTGAAGATGAGGAGCGACATGCCGTTGCCGACGCCGCGCTCGGTGATGAGCTCGCCGAGCCACATGATCAGACCCGTGCCGGCGGTCATCGTGATGACCATGAGAGCCATCGTGAGGAAGCTGCCGTCGGGGATCACGTCGACGGAGCAGCCCTGGAAGAGCAGGCCGTTGCGCGCCGTCGTGATGACGGTCGTCGACTGGAGGATGGCGAGGGCGATCGTCAGGTAGCGCGTGTACTGCGTCAGCTTGGCCTGACCCGACTGCCCTTCCTTGTGGAGGGCCTCGAAGCGAGGGATCACCACGCGCAGCAGCTGGACGATGATGCTCGCGGTGATGTACGGCATGATGCCGAGCGCGAATATCGACAGCTGGAGCAGAGCGCCGCCGCTGAAGAGGTTGACGAGACCGAGCAGGTCGTTGCCGTCGGCGGTCTCCGCGATGCACTGCTGCACGTTGGGGTAGTCCACGCCGGGCGTGGGGATGAACGACCCCACCCGGAAGATCGCCATGATCGCGATCGTGAACAGCAGCTTGCGCCGCAGGTCGGGCGTCCGGAAAGCCCGGGCGAATGCGCTGAGCACCTATCCTCCTGGCCCGCCGAGGCGGGATGTCGTGTCGCCGGGAGGCCCGGCGAGATGTGACGCACGGCACGAGCGCCATGAGGCACCCTAGCCGTTGCGCCGCGTCGAACGGCAAGTCGGTCCCGCCGGCCGGACGCACCGGTCGTGGACCTGAGCGTGACGGCGGTCACCCCGGGGTGTGGGGAGACGACCGACGGAGAGTCTAACCGTGGCGCGCTGCCCGACGAGCCACGGGTCGTCACGGGCGGTGAGCCCGCAGACGCGGACAGGGCCGACGGCGCACGCGCGCCACCGGCCCTGTCCGGGTGTGAGATCAGTCCTCGGAGACCGAGCCGCCGGCCGCGAGGATCTTCTCGCGAGCCGCACCCGAGAGCGCGTCGACCGCGACCTCGAGCTTGACGGTGATCTCCCCCGTGCCCAGCACCTTGACGAGCTGGCCCTTGCGGACGGCACCCTTGGCGACGAGGTCCTCGACGGTGACCTGGCCACCCTCGGGGTACAGCGCCGCGAGCTTGTCCAGGTTCACGACCTGGTACTCGGTGCGGAACGGGTTCTTGAACCCGCGCAGCTTCGGGAGGCGCATGTGCAGAGGCATCTGCCCACCCTCGAAGCGCTCGGGGACCTGGTAACGAGCCTTCGTACCCTTGGTACCGCGGCCCGCCGTCTTACCCTTCGACGCCTCACCACGACCCACACGGGTCTTGGCCTTCTTGGCGCCGGGAGCCGGACGCAGGTGGTGGATCTTGAGCGTGCCGCCGGCACCCTCGGTCTGCTTGGCCTCCGCCGTGGCGGCGGCCTTCTTCTTCGGAGCCTCGGCGGTCTCCTTGGTGGCCTTCTCAGCCATGGTCACTCGACCTCCTCAACGGTGACGAGGTGCGCCACCGTCGCGACCATGCCGCGAATCTCCGGGCGGTCCTCCTTCACGGCGGTGTCGCCGATCCGCTTGAGGCCCAGAGTGCGCAGCGTGTCGCGCTGGTTCTGCTTGCCGCCGATGGCGGACTTCGTCTGGGTCACCTTGAGCCTGGCCATCAGGCGTTCACCCCCGCAGCACGGGCACGCAGCAGCGCGGCCGGAGCCACGTGCTCGAGCGGGAGACCACGGCGCGCGGCGACAGCCTCAGGCTGCTCCAGGTTGCGCAGGGCCTCGACGGTCGCGTGCACGATGTTGATCGCGTTCGACGAGCCGAGCGACTTGCTCAGCACGTCGTGGATGCCGGCGCACTCCAGCACGGCGCGCACCGGACCACCGGCGATGACACCGGTACCCGGCGCGGCCGGACGGAGGAAGACGACGCCGGCAGCGGCCTCGCCCTGGATGGGGTGAGGGATGGTGCCCTGGATGCGCGGGACCTTGAAGAAGTTCTTCTTGGCCTCCTCGACACCCTTGGCGATCGCCGCGGGCACCTCCTTCGCCTTGCCGTAGCCGACGCCGACGGTGCCGTCGCCGTCGCCCACCACGACGAGCGCGGTGAAGCTGAAGCGGCGGCCGCCCTTGACGACCTTGGAGACGCGGTTGATGGTGACGACACGCTCGACGAAGGCGTTCTTCTCGGCTGCGTCGCCACGGCGACCGTCGCGACGGTCACCGCGACGGTCGTCGCGGCGCCCCCCGCGCGCGTTCTGGTCGCTCGACTCGTTGGCGGCACCCGTGGGGGCGCCGGTGTTGCTGCGCTGCCCTGCAGCCATCAGAGAATCCTTTGCTTCCGTGTGGGGATGGTCGGCGTCGTCACAGGGACAGACCGCCCTCGCGAGCGCCGTCGGCGACCGCAGCGACCCGACCGTGGTACTTGTTGCCGCCACGGTCGAACACGACCGCGTCGACGCCCTTGGCCTTCGCACGCTCGGCGACGAGCTCGCCGACCTTGCGGGCCTTGGCGCTCTTGTCGCCGTCGAGCACACGCAGGTCCGCCTCGAGCGACGAGGCCGACGCGAGCGTCTGACCGACCGTGTCGTCCACGACCTGAGCCGTGATGTGGCGCGAGGAGCGCGTCACCACGAGGCGCGGACGAGCGGCGGTCCCCTTGATCTTCTTGCGCAGGCGCAGGTGGCGGCGCTGACGCGACACGGCCTTGCCCTTGCCGAGAACCTTCAGAGCCATCGTTACTTACCAGCCTTTCCGACCTTGCGGCGGACGACCTCGCCGGCGTAACGCACACCCTTGCCCTTGTACGGCTCGGGCTTGCGGATCTTGCGGATGTTCGCTGCGACCTCGCCGACCTGCTGCTTGTCGATGCCGGAGACCGAGAACTTCGTCGGGCTCTCGACCGCGAACGTGATGCCTGCGGGCGGCGCCACGACGACCGGGTGGCTGAAGCCGAGGGCGAACTCGAGGTCCGAACCCTTGGCCGTCACGCGGTAACCGGTGCCGACGATCTCGAGCTTCTTCTCGTAGCCCTGCGTCACGCCCTGGACGATGTTCGCCAGCAGGGTGCGGGTGAGGCCGTGCAGCGCGCGGGACTCGCGCTCGTCGTTCGGGCGCGTCACCACGAGGGTGCCGTCCTCCTGAGCGACCTGGATGGGGGCGGGCACGTTGTGCTCGAGAGAACCCTTGGGGCCCTTCACGGTCACGAGCGCGCCGCTGATGGTGACGTCCACTCCGGCGGGAACCGGAACGGGGATCTTGCCGATTCGAGACATGGCGTATCTCCTTTCCGGATTACCAGACGTAGGCGAGGACTTCGCCGCCCACGCCCTTCGTTGCGGCCTGCTTGTCGGTGAGGAGGCCGGAGGACGTGGACAGGATGGCCACGCCCAGGCCGCCGAGCACCCGGGGCAGCTCGGTGGACTTGACGTACTTGCGCAGGCCCGGCTTGGACACGCGGCGCACGCCGGCAAGGCTGCGCTCACGGTTCGGTCCGAACTTCAGCTGGATGGTGAGGTTCTTGCCCACCTTCGCGTCCTCGACGCTCCAGCCGGAGATGTAGCCCTCGGCCTGCAGGATCTCAGCAATGTGCGACTTCAGCTTCGAGTACGGCATGGTCACCGTCTCGTGGTAAGCCGAGTTCGCGTTCCGCAGACGCGTCAGCATGTCTGCGATCGGGTCGGTCATCGTCATCGGGCTCTAGCCCTTCCTCGACGTGGTATCCGGGCGGAGGCGCACCGTGCGGTGCGCTCCACCAGGACCTACGACGTAGTTGTTACCAGCTGCTCTTGGTGACGCCGGGAAGCTCACCACGGTGTGCCATCTCGCGCACGCAGATGCGGCACAGGCCGAACTTGCGGTACACGGAGTGCGGACGACCGCACTTCTGGCACCGGGTGTAGGCGCGGACCGCGAACTTGGGCTTGGCGGCCGCCTTGTTGATCAGGGCCTTCTTCGCCATGTCAGTTCTCCTTGAAGGGGAAGCCGAGACGGCGCAGCAGGGAGCGGCCCTCGTCATCGGTCGTCGCCGTGGTCACGATCGTGATGTCCATACCGCGGACACGGTCGATCTTGTCCTGGTCGATCTCGTGGAACATCGACTGCTCCGTGAGGCCGAACGTGTAGTTGCCGTGCCCGTCGAACTGCTTGGGCGACAGGCCGCGGAAGTCGCGGATACGCGGCAGGGCGATCGACAGGAGACGGTCCAGGAACTCCCACATGCGGTCGCCGCGCAGCGTGACGTGCGCGCCGATCGGCATGCCCTCACGCAGCTTGAACTGCGCGATGGACTTGCGGGCCTTGGTCACCTGGGGCTTCTGGCCGGTGATCGCGGACAGGTCGCGGATGGCACCCTCGATGAGCTTCGAGTCCTTGGCAGCGTCACCGACACCCATGTTCACGACGATCTTCGTGACGCGGGCGACCTGGTTGACGTTGTCGTGACCGAACTCCTCGCGGAGGCCGGCGACGATCTCCTCGCGGTAGCGCTGCTTCAGGCGAGGCACCTCGGGGGCAACGATCTCGGTGCTCATCAGATGTCCTTCCCGGAGCGCTTGGCGACGCGCACACGCACGGTGCGCTGGCGGCCGTCACGCTCGACCTCTTCGGTGCGGTACCCGACGCGGGTGCCCTTCTTGGTCTCCGGGTCGACCACCATCACGTTGCTGATGTGGATCGGGGCCTCGATGGTCTCGATGCCACCGGTCCGCGAGCCGCGCTGCGACTGGCCGACCTTGGTGTGCTTCGTGACGCGCTGGACACCCTCGACGATCACGCGGTCGCGCTCGGTGAGCACCTCGAGCACACGGCCCTGCTTGCCCTTGTCCTTGCCGGCGATGACGACGACGAGGTCGCCCTTCTTGATCTTGGCCATGGTCAGAGCACCTCCGGAGCCAGCGAGATGATCTTCATGAACCGCTTGTCGCGCAGCTCGCGCCCGACCGGGCCGAAGATGCGGGTACCACGCGGCTCACCGTCGTTCTTGAGGATCACGGCGGCGTTCTCGTCGAACTTGATGTAGGAACCGTCCGGACGACGGCGCTCCTTGGCGGTGCGGACGACGACCGCCTTGACGACGTCGCCCTTCTTGACGTTCCCGCCCGGGATGGCGTCCTTGACGGTTGCGACGATGACGTCGCCGATTCCGGCGTAGCGACGGCCCGAGCCACCGAGAACACGGATGCAGAGAATCTCCTTGGCACCCGTGTTGTCGGCGACACGAAGTCGCGACTCCTGCTGGATCATGTAATGAACTCCTGTCGTCGAGCCGGTTCTCGCGGGTCGCGAGCCTTGCCGAACGGATAGCTGTCAGTGCCGGGTCCCTCGCGGGTGAACCGGCCAGGCCTGGCGGCGGACCCGCCGGACCTGTCCTCACTGGTTGCCGCACCGCGGTGCGGCACGAGAGCGGCCGTGACGGGCGGGCAGCACCTGCCCGTCACGACCGGAAGGTCACTTGGCCTTCTCGAGGATCTCCACCAGCCGCCACCGCTTGGTCGCGGAGAGCGGGCGGGTCTCCATGATGAGCACGAGGTCGCCCACGCCGGCAGAGTTCTGCTCGTCGTGCACCTTGACCTTGCTCGTACGCCGGATGACCTTGCCGTAGAGCGGGTGCTTGACCCGGTCCTCGACCTCGACCACCACGGTCTTGTCCATCTTGTCGCTCACGACGTAGCCGCGACGCGTCTTGCGGTACGCGCGCTGGTCGGCCGACTCGGCCACCTCGGGCGCGTTGGTTGCGTTCTCGCTCATTCCAGCCTCACTCACTCGGCGCTCGGCGCGGTACGGATGCCGAGCTCGCGCTCACGCAGGATCGTGTAGATCCGCGCGATGTCGCGGCGGACGGCCTTGAGGCGCCCGTGGCTCTCCAGCTGGCCGGTGGCCGACTGGAAACGGAGGTTGAAGAGCTCCTCCTTGGCCTTCTTGAGCTCGGCGACGAGCGACTCGTCGTCCTTGGCGTCGAGGTCGACGGGGGCGAGCCCCTTCGTTCCGATTGCCATCAGTTGCCACCACCCTCGCGCACCACGAAACGGCACTTCATCGGGAGCTTGTGGATCGCGCGACGCATGGCCTCGCGCGCCAGGGGCTCCGGGACACCGGCCAGCTCGAAGACGATGCGGCCGGGCTTGACGTTGGCGACCCACCACTCGGGCGAGCCCTTACCGGAACCCATGCGGGTCTCGGCGGGCTTCTTGGTCAGGGGACGGTCCGGGTAGATGTTGATCCAGACCTTGCCGCCACGCTTGATGTGGCGGGTCATCGCGATACGAGCAGCCTCGATCTGCCGGTTCGTCACGTACGCAGGCTCGAGAGCCTGGATGCCGTACTCACCGAACGAGATCTGCGTGCCACCCTTCGCCGCGCCGGAGCGCGACGGGTGGTGCTGCTTGCGGTGCTTGAGCCTGCGCGGGATCAGCATGACTCAGGCCTCCGTTCCGGTCTCAGGGGCCTTCGCCTCTGCGGCGGGAGCGGACTGCTCGGGCGCCGCCGGCGACTCGGACGCGGGGGTCCGCTCGGCCGAACGCTCGGGACGACGGCCACCACCACGACGGTCGCCGCCGCGCTCCCCGCGCGGGCCACCACGGCCCTGGCGCGGAGCGGCCGTGGCCTGCTGCGCGGCGAACTCCTTCTCGGTGACGTCGCCCTTGTAGATCCAGACCTTCACGCCGATGCGGCCGAAGGTCGTGCGGGCCTCGAAGAAGCCGTAGTCGATGTACGCACGCAGCGTGTGCAGCGGCACACGGCCCTCGCGGTAGAACTCCGAGCGGCTCATCTCCGCGCCGCCGAGGCGACCGGAGACCTGCACGCGGATGCCCTTCGCGCCGGCGCGCTGCGCGGACTGGATGCCCTTGCGCATGGCACGGCGGAACGAGACGCGGCTCGCGAGCTGCTCGGCGATCCCCTGGGCGACGAGCTGGGCGTCCGTCTCGGCGTTCTTCACCTCGAGGATGTTGAGCTGCACCTGCTTGCCGGTGAGCTTCTCCAGCTCACCGCGGATGCGGTCGGCCTCGGCGCCACGACGACCGATGACGATGCCCGGGCGCGCCGTGTGGATGTCCACGCGGACACGGTCACGGGTGCGCTCGATCTCGACCTTGGAGATGCCCGCGCGCTCGAGACCGGTGCTCATGAGCTTGCGGATCTGGACGTCCTCGCGGACGTAGTCGCGGTACCGCTGTCCGGGCTTGGTGCTGTCGGCGAACCAGCGCGACCGGTGGTCGGTGGTGATGCCGAGGCGGTACCCGTGCGGGTGAACCTTCTGTCCCACTATCGGGCACTTCCCTTCGTGTTCTCACGCGGAGCGACGACCACGGTGATGTGGCTGGTGCGCTTGAGGATGCGGTTCGCACGGCCCTGCGCCCGGGGGCGGAAACGCTTGAGGGTCGGACCCTCGTCGACGAACGCCTCCCGCACGACGAGCTCCTGCTCCTCGAACGCGACGCTCGCACGGTCTGCCTTCACCCGGGCGTTGGCGATGGCGCTCTCCACGACCTTGCGGATGGGCTCGCTCGCCGCCTGCGGTGCGAACTTCAGCACCGCGACGGCCTCGGAGGCCTGCTTGCCACGGATGAGGTCCACGACGCGCCGGGCCTTCTGGGGCGTGACACGGACGAACCGCGCCTGCGCCTTGGCTTCCATTGCTGTCCTGCCTTCTTTTCTCTTGACCGTCGAGGTCGTCACCTGACTGACCCGGGGGTCAGCGGCGACGACCCTTCTTGTCGTCCTTCACGTGGCCGCGGAAGGTCCGCGTGGGAGCGAACTCGCCGAGCTTGTGGCCGACCATCGACTCGGTGACGAACACCGGCGTGTGCTTGCGACCGTCGTGCACGGCGAACGTGTGACCGAGGAAGTCGGGCGTGATGACCGACCGACGGGACCAGGTCTTGATGACGTTCTTGGTCCCCTTCTCGTTCTGAGCGTCCACCTTCTTCTGCAGGTGGTCGTCGACGAAGGGGCCCTTCTTCAGGCTACGAGGCATGTCTCCAGGCTCCTATCAGCGCTTCTTGCCGGTACGGCGACGACGCACGATCAGCTTGTCGCTCGGCTTGTTCGGACGGCGGGTTCGACCCTCCGGCTGGCCCCACGGGCTCACCGGGTGGCGACCACCGGAGGTCTTGCCCTCACCACCACCGTGCGGGTGGTCGATCGGGTTCATGGCGACACCACGGACGGTCGGGCGCTTGCCCTTCCAGCGCATGCGGCCGGCCTTGCCCCAGTTGATGTTCGACTGCTCGGCGTTGCCGACCTCGCCGACCGTCGCGCGGCAGCGCAGGTCGACGTTGCGGATCTCGCCGGACGGCATGCGCAGCTGCGCGTACGGCCCGTCCTTGGCGACGAGCTGCACCGACGCACCGGCCGAACGGGCGATCTTCGCGCCGCCACCGGGCTTGAGCTCGATGGCGTGGATGACCGTACCGGTCGGGATGTTGCGCAGCGGCAGGTTGTTGCCGGGCTTGATGTCCGCGCCCGCGCCGTTCTCGACGACGTCGCCCTGCTTGAGCTTGCTCGGCGCGATGATGTAGCGCTTCTCGCCGTCCGCGTAGTGCAGGAGCGCGATGCGCGCCGTGCGGTTGGGGTCGTACTCGATGTGCGCGACCTTCGCAGGCACGCCGTCCTTGTCGTGACGACGGAAGTCGATCACGCGGTACGCACGCTTGTGGCCACCACCCTTGTGACGGGTGGTGATCCGACCGGAGCTGTTGCGGCCGCCGCTCTTGGAGAGCGGGCGGACCAGAGACTTCTCCGGCTGCGAGCGCGTGATCTCGGCGAAGTCGGCGACGCTCGAGCCGCGGCGGCCGGGCGTCGTCGGCTTGTACTTACGGATTCCCATGGGGATCTGTCCTCAATCTGCTCTCGTCGGCTCAGCCGAAGATGTCGATCGTGCCCTCGCGGAGGGTGACGATCGCACGCTTGGTGTCCTTGCGCTTGCCCAGGCCGAAACGCGTGCGACGCGTCTTGCCCTTGCGGTTGATCGTGTTCACCGACGCAACCTTGACGGAGAAGATCTGCTCGATCGCGATCTTGATCTCGGTCTTGTTGGCCCGCGGGTCCACGACGAACGTGTACTTGCCCTCGTCGAGGAGGCCATAGCTCTTCTCGGAGACGACCGGCGAGAGGATCACGTCGCGGGGGTCCTTGGTCACGGTGGTCACTTCGCAGCCTCCTCGGCAGCAGTCTCGTCCGCCTCGGTGGAGGTGGCGACGGCCTTCGCGGAGCGACCCGTGGACGGGCCCGCCAGGAACGCGTCGAGCGCGCCCTGCGTGAAGACGACGTCGTCGGAGACGAGCACGTCGTAGGTGTTGAGCTGGTCGGCCACCAGGAGGTGGACCTGCTCGACGTTCCGCAGCGACTTGCTCGTCAGCTCGTCACCGCGCTCGGCGACGACGAGGACGTGCTTGCGCTCCGAGAGCCTGGCGAGCGTCGCGACGGCGGTCTTGGTCGACGGCGCGCCGTCGACACCGAAACCGGTGACGACGTGGACGCGACCGTTGCGGGCCCGGTCGGAGAGGGCACCGCGCAGGGCGGCAGCCTTCATCTTCTTGGGCGTCCGCTGGTCGTACGAGCGCGGCGTCGGGCCGTGGACGACGCCACCGCCGGCGAACTGAGGCGCGCGGATCGAACCCTGGCGGGCGCGACCGGTCCCCTTCTGCTTGTACGGCTTGCGACCACCACCGCGGACCTCGCCGCGGCTCTTGGTGTCGTGGGTGCCCTGGCGCGCGGCAGCACGCTGGGCGACGACGACCTGGTGGATCAGCGGGACGTTGAGCTCGACGTCGAACACCTCGGCGGGGAGCTCGGCGGTGCCGGCCTTCTTGCCCTTGGGGTCAAGGACGTCAACGGTCAGAGCGGCCATGTTGTTCACGCTCCCTTCGCGGCGCTGCGCACGAGGACGACGCCGCCCTTGGGGCCGGGAACCGCGCCCTTGACGAGCAGCAGACCCTTCTCGGCGTCGACCGCGTGGACGGTCAGGTTCTGGGTGGTCTGGCGGTCGTTGCCCATACGACCGGCCATGCGCAGGCCCTTGAACACGCGCGACGGGGTCGAGGCCCCACCGATCGAGCCGGGCTTGCGGTGGTTGCGGTGGGCACCGTGGGAGGCACCGACGCCGGAGAAGCCGTGACGCTTCATGACACCGGCGGTGCCCTTGCCCTTGGTCGTGCCCGAGACGTCGACCACGGCGCCGGCCTCGAAGGCCTCCGCGGTGATCTCCTGGCCGAGCGAGTACTCGGCGGCGTCGGTGGTGCGGACCTCGGCCACGTGACGACGCGGCGTCACGCCGGCCTTCTCGAAGTGACCCTTGAGGGGCTTGGTGACCTTCCGCGGGTCGATCTGGCCGTAGGCGAGCTGCACGGCGGCGTACCCGTCGGCGTCGGCGTTGCGCACCTGCGTGACCACGTTGGTGCCGACCGCGACGACCGTGACGGGAACCAGGCGACCGGCCTCGTCCCACAGCTGCGTCATTCCGAGCTTCGTGCCGAGCACGGCCGTGACCGCGCGGGCGTTCTGCTGGGGGGTAGTCATGGTGTCCTCCAGCCTCAGAGCTTGATCTCGATGTTCACGTCGGCCGGCAGGTCGAGACGCATGAGCGAGTCGACGGCCTTGGGCGTGGGGTCGATGATGTCGATCAGCCGCTTGTGCGTGCGCATCTCGAAGTGCTCGCGGCTGTCCTTGTACTTGTGAGGCGACCGGATGACGCAGAAGACGTTCTTCTCCGTCGGCAGCGGCACCGGACCCACGACCGTTGCACCAGCGCGCGTCACCGTGTCGACGATCTTGCGCGCCGAGCTGTCGATGACCTCGTGGTCGTAGGACTTGAGCCGGATGCGGATCTTCTGTCCCGCCATGGCGTCGTCTGACTCTCTCTCTCGAACCGCTAGCTGTCCGACCCCCGCGCTCGGGCGTGTCGCTGATTCGCGACGCACCAGGGCGCACACGCCCGGAGGCGTGAGGGCCGTTGGATATGTGAACCACACCACCAGCGCACCGTGCTGACGCACGACGCCGCGGCATCGGACCACAACGTTTGTCGAGCCTGGCCGGAACGTGTGTTCCGCGGGGTACTCGATCCATGACGACAGAGAGCTCAACCCGCAGACCCGAGGAAACCCCCCGGGGTCCGGGCCCTCGCGAGGAGGACCGGTTCAACACACTGTTCGACACATGAAAGAGCGCGCCCGTAACAGGCAACCTGAACAGTCTGCCACACGGACCCCCGTCAGGCCAAGCCGAGCAGGCCACCCGACCGGGTGACATGGGCCCCACCCCGCTGACCTGCACGCCGACCGGGCCGGCGCCGCACGTCCCGCCGCGCGCCGTCGAACGTCCCCGCCGGGCACGAAGGTCCGCGCGTCGTCCGAGGGGCACCCGCCCTGACGGAGCACGCGCGCGCGAACCCGACACGAGCGCCGTCGCGAACCGCACCGCGCGGGGACGCTCGACGACGGTCCGCGCACCGTCCGTCAGCGTGCACTCCCCCACGACGACCCGCCCCGGCTCGCCGCCGCGTCGCAGCGCCGCAGGATCCGCGCCGTCGACCCTCCGCCCGACGGCCGTCCCCGGAGCGTGCGGACCGTGTCCCGGCCACGGGCCCACCCGGGGGAAGGCCGAGGAGCACGGCCGCGGACGGGTGCGAGAAGAGCTGGTCCGGAAGCGTGAGCGCGACGGCACCACCGTGCCGAGGGTCCGAGGGCCGTCGGCGCCTGTCCACGGGCCGTTCGCCCACGACGCTAGCCCTGCAGCCTCACCGGAGGCAGGGCGGACACCGACGACGCACGCGGACCTTCGTCGCGGGCGCGGAGGTCCGAACGTGCGCGTCACGCCCGTGCGTAGGCGCACAGCGCCCACGCGTACCCCGGGACGGCCGAAGGCCCGGCCCCCGCGAGCGGGGACCGGGCCTTCGACGAGGTGCTGCGGAGGCAGCGTCAGATCACTTGAGGATCTTGGTGACGCGGCCCGAGC
>Ga0233385_1000023_pt1 | contig 77514 bp, 70 predicted proteins | sample ElkDunMinimDraft_16_FD_191543 | JGI IMG/M metagenome (GOLD analysis project Ga0233385, IMG submission 191543) | Fecal eukaryotic communites from dung pellets of Tule Elk in California, USA - Elk Dung G36 | ecosystem: Host-associated > Mammals > Digestive system > Large intestine > Fecal | place...
CCCCGACGTCTTCGTGTGCGGGTCGACCGGTTTCGTCGAGGGTGCCGCGGCCCTGCTGACCGGCATAGGACACGACCCCGCGCGCATCAAGACCGAGCGTTTCGGAGGTGCCTGATGACCGCTCACGAGCCGGTACCGGTCGACGGCAACGCGCTGGCCGGGCCACTGCTGTTCCTCACCACGACCGACGCGACGACCACCGTCATGCGGTGCGTGACGTGCGGGCGCACCGACGTGATGGCCCACGCCCGCGTCTATGCCACCGGCGTCGGCGCGGTGGCGCGGTGCCCGGGGTGCGACGCGGTGCTCGTCGTCGTGGTGGAGCACCCGGCGGGCACGCGCGTGGCGATGCCCGGGACGGCCTGGATGTCGTCCGGCGGGTAGCCCGGCGAACGGTGCGCGGGCCGTCCGGCCGCCGTCAGACGCCGTCGCGCAGCTCGCGCCGGTCCCTCTCGATCGCGAGCAGGCGCTCGAACGCCTGCCGGTAGGCGTCCGCGTCGCCGCTCGGGTCGAGCCGCTGCAGGCGGCTCTTGGCGTCGGCGATCCGGCGGGTGAGCCCGAGGTCGATCAGCGCGCGCACGACGTCGGTCACGTAGGGCGCGATCGACTCCTCGCGGTCCTCGGGCACGGGCGCCACGGCCAGCTCGGTCACGAGCGGCGCTACCGGTTCGGGCGCCTGCTCGGTGACCGCCTCGACCCAGCGTCCACCACCGAGCTCGCGGCCGGCCTCGACGCCGCCCGCCGCGCGCACGGCGGCGTGGACGGCACGCCAGGCCGGCACGCCGAACGCCTCCTCGCCGAGCGTGTCGAACGCCGGCGGCACGTGCTGCGGGTACTGGAGCGCGACGACGAGCGCCTGCCGCTCGATCCGCGCCACGGGGTCCCGGGGGTCGGGCATCGCGAGCACCGGGGTCGACGGCGTGGCGGTGTCCCCGTTGGACGGCGCGGTGCCGCTCGGGCGCTCGCGACGGCGTGCCGGCCCCGCCGTCGCGGCGGCCCGGCCGACCTCGCGCCGCACCTCCTCGGTGTCGATGCCGATCCAGCGGGCGAGCGAGCGGGCGTAGCCGAGCTGCATCGACCGGTCCCGGATGCCGGCCACCAGCGGCGCCGACGACCGCAGCGCACCGACCCGGCCCTCGACCGTGTCGAGGTCGAACTCGCGCAGCGTGGTGCGGATCACGAACTCGAACAGCGGGACGCGGCCGTCGACCAGCGCCCGCACGGCCTCCGGGCCGCGCGCCATCCGCAGGTCGCACGGGTCCATCCCGCCGGGCTCGACCGCGACGAACGTCTGCGCGTGGAACCGCTGGTCCTCGCCGAACGCGCGCACGGCCGCCTTCTGGCCCGCGGCGTCGCCGTCGAACGTGAAGATCACCTCGCCGCCGAGCGACGCCCCGGACGCGAGCTGGAGACCGCCACCCGCGGTCGTGTCGCCGAGCAGGCGCCGCACGACCTTCGCGTGGTCGCCGCCGAACGCCGTGCCGCACGTGGCGACCGCCGTCTCGACTCCTGACAGGTGCGCTGCCATGACGTCGGTGTAGCCCTCGACGATGACCACGCGCTTGCTCTGGGCGATGGGTCGCTTCGCCAGGTCGATGCCGTACAGCACCTGGGCCTTCTTGTAGAGCGTGGTCTCGGGGGTGTTCAGGTACTTGGGGCCCTGGTCCTCGTCGTAGAGCCGGCGCGCCCCGAAGCCGATGACGGCTCCCGTGACGTCGCGGATGGGCCACACCAGGCGGCCGCGGAAGCGGTCGTAGACCCCGCGCTGGCCCTGGCTGACCAGGCCAGACGCCACGAGCTCCGCCTGCGTGAACCCGCGCCCCTGCAGGTGGTGGGTGAGCGCGTCCCACCCCGTGGGCGCGTAGCCGACGCCGAACCGTTCGGCGTCCGTCCGGCCGAAGCTGCGCTCGGCGAGGAAGGCGCGGCCGGCCTGCGCGCCGGGGCCGAAGAGCTGTTCGGCGTAGAACTCGGCGGCCACCCTGTGCGCCTCGAGCAGGCGCTGGCGCTTGCCGGGCTCCTCGCGGCGCTGGGTCCCGGACCCGCCGCGGGCGTCCTCGTAGCGGAGCTGGATACCCACGCGGTCCGCCAGGTACTCGACCGCCTCGGTGAAGGCCATGCCGTCGATCTTCTGCACGAACGAGATGACGTCGCCGCCCTCGCCGCAGCCGAAGCAGTGCCACCGCCCGACGCCCGGGCGGACGTGGAACGACGGCGAACGCTCGTCGTGGAACGGGCACAGCCCCTTGAGCGAGCCGACGCCCGCGGGCTTGAGCGTGACGTGCTGCGAGACGATCTCCTCGATCCGCGCGCGCTCGCGCACGGCCTCGACGTCCTCCCGCTTGATCAGCCCGGCCACGGGCTGAAGTCTAGGCCCGGCCCGCGGTCGCCGGGTCTGCCTGTCCCCCGGGTGCGGTGCCGGCACCCTGGCTCGCGAGCAGCGCGCTCGCCGACCTCGCGCACCGGCGCGCGTACGCGGCGGGCGTGGCGCCCGTGGCGCGCTGGAAGTCGGTGCTGAAGTGCGCCTGGTCGTAGTACCCGACGTCCGCGGCGACCTCGGCGAGCGGACGCCGAGGGTCCGCGGCGAGGAGGTCCGCGGCGAGGTGCACGCGGTGGCGCTGCAGGGCCCACTTGGGCGTCACGCCCACGTACGTCGCGAACAACCGCTGCAGGGAACGGGTCGACGTCCCGGCCGCGGCCGCGAGCGCTCCGACGCCCGCGCCTGGCGGTACCCGGCCCGAGACGAGTGCGGCGAGCGCGCCCGCGATGAGGTCGAGATCACGGGACGTGCGCTCGGTCCGGACGGTGCGGGCGCGTGCCCGCACCAGGCCCGCCATGGCGGCGACGGCGGCCTGGTCGTCGCCGGCGGCGGCGAGGGCCAGGGCGTGGCGCCCGACCTCGTCGGCGTCCGGCCCGAGGAAGGCGGACGCGGGCACGACGACACCGCGCCGCACGGCGTCCGGGTGACCCAGCAGGACGCGCAGGGCGCCGGGCCGGAACTTGACCCCGACCACCACTCCTGCCCCGGTGAGCGTGCGCTCGAACACGCCCTCGGGCACGCCGTGCGCGGCACAGCCCCCGGCCTCCGCCACCAGGTTGGCCGCCGGGTGCGGGACCAGGACCTGCGTGAACGACGTGCCCGGCGGCAGGTCCCAGCGCACCACCCAGTGCCGTTCGACGACGTCCGCGAGGTCGGGAGCCACCGCCAGGCGCGTGAGAGCGAACCCCGCGCCCGCGGCGGTCGGGTCCACCAGACCGAGCTTCGAGGCCGTCGGCCCGACGCGTTCGAACACCTGTCGCATTCCTCCAAGACTGCCGCGCGCCTCCGACACGACGATGGGGACACGTTCTGCACCGTTCGAGAGGAGACAACCATGGAGCAGTCGGCACTGCACCCCAACGTCACGGTGAGCGGCGCCCGGGAGGCCATCGACTTCTATGTCGCGGCACTCGGTGCCGAGGTCGTGGACGTCGTCACGGCGGGAGACGCGGTGATCCATTCCGACCTGCGGCTGAGCTCGCCCGCGGGGACGTCGACGTTCACGGTCGCGGAGGCGTTCCCGCCCGACTCGGCCGCGCCGGCTCCCGGCGAGCCGACCCACGCGTCGTTCACGGTCCCGGTCCCGGACACCGACGCGGCCTATGCGCGGGCGATCGAGGCGGGGGCCACGAGCCTCCAGGAGCCGGGCGACTGGTTCGAGGGCTTCCGGCAGGCGGCGGTGCGCTGCCCGTTCGGTCACCGCTGGTACTTCACGACGATCGCCGAGCACGTGACCAGCGAGGACGTCCAGCGGGCCAGCGACGCGTGGCTGGCCGAGCGGTCCACGTCCTGAGGATCGGCTGAGGATCGGCTGAGGATCGACGGGGCGGCCGGTGGGCTCGGCGCCGCGGTCAGTCGTCGTGGCCGCGGACCAGCCGCGAGTGCAGCATCATCGCCGAGATGTCGGTCAGCGACGCCACCTGGTCGACCACGACCCGCAGGCGGGCGGCGTCGTCCGCCGCCGCTTCCCAGTCGGCGGCGAACGGCGGCTCGAGCGCGACGGGCGCGCGGTCGGCGAGCACCTCGACCAGGTCGGCGATGATCTCGCGCTGCGCGAAGTAGACGGGCTCGCGCTCGCGCGGTGCCATGACGTAGGTCACCGCGACTCCCTTGAGCGCCAGGATCTCGTCGGCCGTCTCGTCGGGCACCACGAGCCGCGCCGAGTAGCGCGTGAGCGGTCCCTCCCCGTAGACGTGCCGCGTGGCGTCCTGCGCGGCTCCGCTGAACCGGCCGATGAGCTGGCTCGTCGCGTCCTTGAGCCGCGCGAGCGCCCGCCGGGAGCCGTCGAAGTCGGTGACGAGATACCCGGCGTCGCGCAGACGGCACAACGCGGCGTCCAGCGCGTCGGCGTCGTGCCAGCTGCCGTACCAGGAGCGCACGTGCTCGGCGACGCGGGCACGCTCGCTCGCGTCGTCGAGCACCCGCAGGTCGATCCGCCCGCCGACCACGGCGTCCTCGACGTCGTGCACCGAGTAGCTGATGTCGTCGGCCAGGTCCATGACCTGGGCCTCCATGCAGCGCACGCCGCGGGGAGCACCCTGGCGAAGCCAGGAGAACACCGGGGCGTCGTCGGCGTAGACGCCGAACTTGTGCGTCGTGCCGCCGTCGGGCCTCAGCGGCCCTTCGCCGAAGGCCCACGGGTACTTGACGCTCGCGTCGAGGCTCGCGCGCGTGAGGTTGAGCCCGCGCGGGCTGCCGTCGTCGGCGAAGATCTTGGGCTCGAGCCGGGTCAGCAGCCGCAGCGTCTGGGCGTTCCCCTCGAAACCCCCGATGCCCTCCGCGAGCTCGGCGAGCGCCCGCTCGCCGTTGTGACCGAACGGCGGATGCCCGATGTCGTGCGTCAGGCAGGCGGTGTCGACCAGGTCGGGGTCGCAGCCGAGCGCGCGGCCCATCTCCCGCCCCACCTGTGCCACCTCGAGCGAGTGCGTGAGGCGCGTGCGCACGAAGTCGTCGGTGCCAGGGCCCAGCACCTGCGTCTTGGCGCCGAGCCGGCGCAGGCCCGACGAGTGCACCAGGCGGGCGCGGTCGCGCTCGAACGGTGTACGGAACTTGGACTTGGGCGGCTCGGTGAACCAGCGCTCGACGTCGCGGTCGGTGTAGGACTCGGTGCCGTGCTCCCCGTGGGCCGGGCGCGTCTGGGAGCCGACCACCCTGGGATCGAACGCACCCTGCTCGAACGTCTGCACGGGCCTCAGCCTAGTCAGCGCCACCGACGCCTCGGCCCACTCCCCTGCTGGCTGGGGCGCGGCCGGGCCCCGGTCGACAGGCGTCAGCCCGCGGGCTGCTGCCAGCCGCGGTAGAGGGCGGTGCGCAGCTCGACGGCGTAGGGCTCGAGCTCGGGCATGCCGAGCTCGGTCGCGACGGCGATCTCGGCCTCGACGTCGTAGGGCACCCGTACGAGCTCGAAGCCGAACGGTGCTCGCCCGGGCTCGTCGAGGACCCCCTCGAGGATGCCGTAGCTCGACGTGGGCTCGTCGATGGGGTTGCCGACGCTGCCGACGTTGAACAGCGTGCGCCCGCGCCGGACCTCCACGTACGCCTGATGGATGTCGCCGTACCCTACGACCGTGGGCTCCGGGCCGGAGCCGGTGAGCTCGGTGGCGGCGAACATGCCGCCGAACTCCTCGAGGGTGTGCTCCCGCAGCACCCGGGTGTGCACGCTCGTGGCCGAGGCGTGGAACAGCCGGATATGCCTCCCGCTGACCAGGAGGTCGTGGCTCAGCGGAAGGTTCAGCAACCATTCGTGCTGGTCAGGGCGGAGCTCGTCGCGCCACCACACCATCCCGGGCGACGCGTCGTCGGGCATACCGGGCAGGAAGTCGTCCCAGTTGCCGCGAACGTTCACCGCGCAGACCTCACGGCACCGGTCGACGGTGGCCTGCCCGCGCGGACCCTTGCCGGCGTTGTCACCGAGGTTGAGGATGCGCTCGATGCCGCGGGCGCGGATGTCGGCGACGACGGCCTCCAGCGCGGTCAGGTTGCCATGGACGTCGGAGATGACCGCGATGCGTTCCAGCACGCAGCGATCCTCGCACAGTGTGATTCACATCATCAGACCTCGTGACGGTGCCCCGCGCTGCGGCACTACTGTCCGCGTCATGACTTCAGACGGCGTGCGGAACCTGTCCGGGCGGATTCCACTGGGCAACCCGCGCGTCACCCGGCGGGAGCCGCCGGGCCCCTGGCAGTCGGTGCGGCCGTCACGCTCGTGTCCCTGGTGCTCCTCGTGGCAGGCGGGCTGATGGCCACCGACAACGACGACTGGATGATCCTGGTCGTGCTCGCCTGAGGACGTCGCGGACGTGTACCTCGACTCCCTGACGCGGCCCTCCAGCATGCGGTAGTCAGGCGCCGAACATGGGGTTGGTCGGGGTTCGGAGGTCCGAACCCCGACCAACCCCATGTTCGGCAGCTGGGTGGGTGGGTGTGGGTGGGTCGGGTCAGGTGAGGTCGGGTCAGGCGAGACGCCAGACGCCGACGCCCGGTCCGTCGCCCGCGACGTGCAGTCCGTCGTCGCGCACGTCGAGCCCGACGCCGCCGTACAGGCGCTCGGGCGCTCCGGCGGCCAGGTGGAGCGGCAGCCGGGCACCCTCCCAGGGCTCGCGGGCGACGACGACGAGCACCCGCTCGCCCGGTGCCTCGCGCAGGTACGCGACGGCGTCGTCGGCGACGACGGCCCAGCGCAGCCCGCCGTCGCGCAGCGCACGGGACGACCGCCTCAGGGCCGCGAGCTCGCGGTAGACCTCGAAGGTCGAGGCGTCCCAGCGCGGGCCGCCACCCCGGGCGGCCTGGTCCCAGGCCATGGTCGTGCGCGCGTGCTCGCCGTTGGTCCCCGTGGCACCCACCTCGTCGCCCGCGAAGACGACGGGCGTGCCCGGGTAGGTGAACAGCAGCGCGGCGGCGACCTCGACCATGTCTCGCGAGCCGACGATGGAGCGCAGGCGCGGCGTGTCGTGCGAGCCGAGCATGTTCCACTGCCGGGCCGTGACCTTCCACGGGACCGCGGAGTCGAAGTCGCGCATGGCGGCGACCATGGCGGCACCGGGCCGCCGCGGCACGCTCACGGGCAGGCCCATGAACGGCACGGGCGAGTCGGCCGGCGCGAGCCAGGACCACGCGGGCCGGGTGAACCCCGTGTAGTTCATGTTGACGTGCCAGCCGTCGCCCGACAGGTCGTGCGAGGCGTCGTGGAAGTGCTCCGAGACGAGGGCGCCGTCGGGACGTTCTCGCGTGATGACGTCGCGCAGCGCGCGGGCGACCTCGTGCGTGCGGTCGTCGGCACCCCAGCGGCCCGTCATGTTGGCGACGTCGACCCGCCAGCCGTCGAGCTCGAACGGCGGCCGCAGGTAGCGCGCGACGACGGAGTCGTCGCCCGTGAGCATCCGCCGCCACACCTCGGGCGAGCCCCAGTCGAGCTTCGGGAGCGAGGCGTAACCGAGCCAGGAGGCGTAGCCCGGCCAGGCGTCTCCACGGCCCTCCTCGGTCCACAGGTACATGCCGCGCTCGTCCGACGACGGGTCGGCGAGCGCCCGTTCGAACCACTCGTGGCCCGCGCCGGTGTGGTTGGTCGTGACGTCGCCCATGAGCCGCATGCCGCGCGCGTGCACCTCGCGCGCGAGCGCCGCGTACGCGTCGTCGCCGCCCAGCAGCGGGTCCACATGGTCGAACGTGGACGCGTCGTAGCGGTGGTTCGACCGGCCGGGGAAGACCGGCGTGAGGTAGAGGGTCCCGACGCCGAGCGCCTCGAGGTGGTCGAGGTGCTCGGCGATGCCCGCCAGGTCGCCACCGTAGAACTGGGTGCCGGCGAGCATGCCCTCGCCCACGGGCTCGTCGTCCCACGCCGCCGGGACCGCCCAGTGGGGGCTCGGCCGCGCGTCGGCCGCGGCCGAGCGGGCGAAGCGGTCGGGGAACACCTGGTAGACGAACCCGTCGCCCAGCCAGTCCGGGGCGGGCAGATGGGTCGTGAGCCGGAAGCTCGCGGCGTCGGGCACCTCGCGTGCGTGCGTGCCGCGCCCGTCGAGCCACTGGTAGCCGCCCGGCACGTCGAGGAAGAAGCGGTACGGCGTCACAGGGTTGTGCACCACGACGTCGGCGGCGTACCAGTCCTCGTGCTCGTCGCCGCCGTCCCGCGTGGCCTTGGTCAGCCGGGGCTCGCCGTCGCGCACCGTCCGCAGCCAGACGTCGCGGACCCCGGACGTCCGCGGGACCCGGACCCGAACTGGCACCTCGTCCCCGAGCGCCGGGACGCCGTCCGGGACGTAGGACGCCGAGCCGTCGTGGTGCGGCTCGTCGAGCAGGTGGGTGGTGCGGTCGTGCGACATGTCGTCCTCTCGTCGGTCGGCGGGTCACCACCTCGACCGACCGGAGGACGGTTCAGCGACGGCGGCGGCCCAGCGCCCACCCCAGGGCGAGCGCGAACGCGACCCCGACGGCCTGGCCGCCGAGGATCACTCTGTTCAGATCGAGCACGGGCTTCCAGGCGGTGCCCTGGCCCGAGACCACGAAGACGCCGAGCGGCTTGACCCGGACGCCGTAGCCTCCGCCACCACCCGCGCCCTCGCCATGGCCCTCACCGTGCGCCTCGCCCTGCGCGTCGCCCTGGGCGTCGCCGCCGGCACGGCCCGGGCGCCCGGCGTCGGGAACCGAGCCGGCCGACGCCTCCGCGCCCTCGGTCGTCTCGGCCGGCGCGGAGCCGAACCGGAACGACCGGCTCCAGCCGGGCAGCTCGCCCTTGCCCGCCCCGTGGCCGGTGCCCGAGCCGTGCCCGGAGCCCGTCCCCGCTCCCCCGCCGGCGCCCGTGCCGATCCCGCCCCAGACCTTGGCGACCGGGATGACGAGCTGACCGTCCAGCTGATAGGCCTCGCCGTACGCGCGACGCACGGAGAAGGAGTCGTCGGCGGCTTCGGTGAGTCGCCCGAGGTCAGGGGTGTACGTGCGCGATTCGTCGGTCATGACGCACAGGCTAGGACCCGACTGTGACCGGCGCCACAACAACGCCGGTCACAGTGGCTCAGCCCTTGACCGCGCCCGCCGTCAGTCCTCCCACGATGTACCGCTGCAGGAAGAGGAACAGCGCGAGCACGGGGATCGCGGCGATGATGGCGCCCGCCGCGAACAGGCCCCAGTTGGCCTCGAGCAGGTCGGACACCCAGCCGTAGAGGCCCACCGCGAGCGTCCAGTTCGACTCCGACTGGAGCAGCACCCGTGCGAGCACGAACTCTCCGAACGTGGAGATGAAGCTCAGGAGCGCCACGACCGCGAGGATCGGCGAGACGAGCCGCAGGATGATCGTCCAGTAGATCTGGGCGTGCGTCGCGCCGTCGATCTTGGCCGCCTCGTCCAGCTCCCGCGGCACGGTGTTGAAGAACCCGTACATCAGGAACGTGTTCACGCCCAGCGCGCCGCCCAGGTATACGCAGATCAGGCCCAGCTTGCTGTTCAGCCCGAGCGCCGGAACCACGTTGCCCAGGCCGATGAGCAGCAGAAAGATCGCCACGAAGGCCAGCATCTGCGGGAACAGCTGGATGATCAGCAGCGACGTCAGGCCCATCCTGCGGCCCGAGAAGCGGAACCGCGAGAAGGCGTACGCGGCGGCCGCTCCCATGAGCACCGTGCCCACGCCCGTGGCGATCGCGATCTGGAGCGTGTTGCCCATCCAGGTCCAGAAGCGCGTCTCGCCCAGCGCGGCGTAGTTGCTGCCGTCGATCTCCGCGAACAGGTCGTTGGAGCCGGTCAGGGTGCCGCTCTCGGCGAGGGAGGCCGACACGACGTACACGATCGGGAACGCCGCGAAGACCACCGCGACGATGCCGACCAGGTGCCGCCAGCCCAGCTCGCGGCACCACCGCGCGAACGACATGCGGCGGACCTTGTAGGAGGCGTCTGCTCTCACGGGTCGACTCGTCATGTCAGCTCAGCTCCTCGAGCTTGCGGGTCTGCCGGAACGCGATCGCGGAGATGGTGGCCACGATCAGGAAGATCACGATGGACAGCGCGCTCGCGAGGCCGTAGTCGCGCGGCGCGGTGCCGTCGAGCCCCGAGATGTTGTAGACCATCGTGATGAGGATGTCCGTGTGCCCGAGCGGCACCGACGCGTCCTCGAACCTCGGCCCGCCACGCGTGAGCATGTAGACGAGCGTGAAGTTGTTGAAGTTGAACGCGAAGCTCGAGATGAGCAGCGGCGCCGTCGAGACCAGCAGCAGCGGCAGCGTGATCGACCGCCACGTGCGCCACCGGCTGGCACCGTCGATCTTGGCGGCCTCGAAGACGTCCGTGGACAGCGACTGCAGCGCGCCCGTGCAGATGAGGAACATGTACGGGACGCCGAGCCAGAGGTTGACGCCGATGAGCGAGAGCTTCGCCAGCCACGGGTCGGTGAGCCACGGGATCGTCGCCCCGCCGAGGAGCACCTCGTTGACGAACCCGAACCGTCGGTTGAGCAGCCCGGACCACAACAGGGCCGCGAGGAACGGCGGGATCGCGTACGGCAGGATCACGAGCGTGCGGTAGAACTTGCGGCCCCGCATGCGCTCGTCGTTGAAGGCGATCGCCAGGAACAGGCCGATCAGGAACGTGCCCACGACCGAGGCGACGGCGAGCACGACCGTCCACAGCAGGATCTGGACGAACGGCCCCGCGTACCGGGAGTCGGTGAACGCGGTGGCGAAGTTGTCGAACCCCACCGGGACGCGCCAGCCGACCTTCAGCGTGGTGCCGTCAGGGGCCTCGAACTGGCCCTCCGAGTTCGGTTCGTAGACCACGCCGGTGGTCGTGTCCGTCATCGTGTCGGCCGCCGCGTCGTACTCCAGCACCGACTCGAAGACGTAGCCCGTCCGTGCGTCCTGGGTCCGGACCGATCCGTCCTCGGGGTCGTCCGAGACCGGCACGCGCAGGTTGGTGACCTCCCGCTGGCGTTCGAGCACCTGGTTGCGCTCGAGCACCGTCCAGCCGGGGACCTCGGCCACCCGGCCGTCGGTGACGACCGCGTCCGGTGCCGCCTCGAGCGGCTGCTCGGCCGTGCCGACCAGGACGTCGCCCTGGTCGTCGAGGACCGCGAAGCCCAGCGTGTCGCCGTCGGCGACGACGGTCAGCGGCGACGACGGCGAACCCTCGACGCGCGACTCGTTCTGCACCAGGAGCGCCTCGATGGCCTGCTCCTTGGTCGAGTTGTGCCCGTCCCCGTAGTTGGTGAACGCGACCCAGCCCGTGTAGCCGACGACGTAGATCTGGTAGACGAGCAGGAACGCGAGGCCCGGCAGGAGGTACTTCAGCGCCAGCGTGCGCTTGCTGAAGTAGACCCAGTTGGCCGCGACGAGCAGCACGACGACGGCGGCGAGGATCCCGTAGGACTCCTCGTTCAGCGCCGAGAGGATCGCGAGGACGCCGAGGGCGTCCAGCGCGGCCATCAGGACGAGCTTGACGACGAAGCCCACGCCGAAGCCGGAGTCGCTCCGGCCTGCCTGTCCGCCCGACGTCGGGCGCGGTGTCGGTGACGCGGCGCCGCCGCCGTCGCGCAGGGCGACGGCGGCGGCGCTCGCGGAGGTGTCCGTGCCGGACATCAGCCCAGCGCGCCCTCGATGTCGGTGACCATCTTGTCCCAGGCCTTGGCCGGGTTGGACTTGCCCGAGATGATGTTCGCCTCGGTCACGCCCCAGAATGCCCACACCGAGCCCATCTCGGGGATCGACGGCATCGGCACGGCTTGTGCACCGACCTCACGGAAGCCCGCGACGATCGGGTCGCTCGACGCGGCGTCCGCCGCCGAGGTCAGCGCCGGCGGGCGGCCACCGGCCTCGAACAGCGCCGTCTGCGCCTCGTCGGTCGCCATGAAGTTGACCAGGAAGTCGTTGGCCATGAGCGCGTTCTCGCTCTGGGCGCTGACGTAGAAGCCCTGGACGCCCACGAACGGCTGCGCAGGCTCCGAGCCGGCGCTCGGGAGCGGGTCGATCGCGAGGTCGAGGTCGGCGAACTGCTCGAGCATCCATGGGCCACCCACGATGAACGGCGCCTCGCCGTTCTTGAACGCCTCGACGGCGATGTCGTAGGTGATGTCGGTGCTCAGCACGCCGGCCTTGCCCTGCTCGGCGAGCCACTTCGCGTACGCCGTGCCGGCCTCGCCGCCGAGCGCGAGCTCGGGGCGGTAGGAGCCGTCGTCGTTCTGCTCGAAGACCGGAGCACCGAACGACGTCTGGAACGGGTAGTACGTGTAGGGGTCGCCCTCGGTGCCCGTCTGGATCAGCAGCGGGTACTTGGTCTTGGCTTCCTTGCCGGCCTTGACCGCGTCGTCCCAGGTGGCGGGCGCGCTGTCGGCCAGGGCGGTGTTGCGGATGAGCGCGATGTTCTCGATCGCGTAGGGCAGGCCGTAGACCTTGCCGTCCTGCGTGAACGCCTCGACCGAGACGCTCTCGAACCCGCTCGCGGCGTCGCCGAGCTCGATCGGGGCGACGACACCGTTGGTCGTCAGCTCGCCCAGCCAGTCGTGCGCGCCGACGGTGATGTCCGGGCCCTCGCCCGTCGGCACCTGTGCCAGGAAGTCGGTGCGGATGTCCTCGAAGTTCTTCTGGACGATCTCGACGGTCGTCCCCGTCTCCTCTTCGAAGGACTCGGCCGCGGAAGCGACGGCGGCCTCACGCGTCTCGTCCACCCAGACGGTGAGCGAGCCGGTCGCGGCTGCCGGGGCGCTCGAGCCGGCGGTCGGCTCCTCCGGCTCCTCGGCCGAGCCACTTCCACACGCGGCCAACGCGAGCGTCGAGGTGACCGCCGCGGCAAGAAGGATGCTCCGTCGCATCAGTGGTACTCCAGCTTCATCGAAGGTTGGCACGCGCCTGGATTTCGACTGTGCCAGGCGGACGTCATGCCCTGCGAGGAGAAACCTACGGGTGGGTGCAGACGAATCGCAACACGTTGCGATAACTTTTCAGCAACGCGTTGCACACCCAGCGCGTCCGACGACGTCCGGTCGCCGGATCGGGACGAGGAGGTCCGGTGGCCCCCATTAGCATTTCGCGGGTGCGCACCCGTCTGAGCGACCTGGCCGAGCAGGCCGGCGTGTCGACCGCGACGGTGTCGCGCGTCCTGAACGGCAAGCCCGGCGTGTCGGCTGACACCCGGCACGCCGTCCTGACCGCGCTCGACGTGCTCGGCTACGAGCGGCCGCAGGCGCTCCGAGGCCGGTCCGCCGGCCTCATCGGGCTCCTCGTCCCGGAGCTCACCAACCCCGTGTTCCCCGCGTTCGCCCAAGCCATCGAGTCACTGCTGGCCGAGCGGGGGTACACGCCGCTGCTGTGCACGCAGGCGCCGGGCGGCACCACCGAGGACGAGTACGTCAGCACGCTCGTCGACCACTCGGTCGACGGGATCGTCTTCGTCTCGGGCTTGCACGCCGACACGCGCGCGGACCACGGCCGCTACGAGGTGCTGCGCACCCGCGGCATCCCGATCGTGCTCGTCAACGGGTACGCGCCCGGCATCGACGCGCCGTTCATCTCGCCGGACGACATCGCCAGCGTCGACCTGGCCGTGCGCCACCTCGTCTCGCTCGGCCACGAGCGGATCGGGCTCGCGATCGGCCCGGAGCGGTACGTGCCGGCACAGCGCAAGCTCGAGGCGTTCGCGTCGCTCCTCGTGCGGCACGGCCTGGCCGAGGACGCCGGGCGGGCCCGCACGCACGCCGTCACGACGCTCTACACGCTCGAGGGCGGCCAGGCCGCCACGGCCGAGCTGCTCGACGCCGGACACACGGCCATCGTCTGCGGCTCGGACCTGATGGCGCTGGGCGCGGTCCGCGCAGTGCGGGCGCGCGGCCTGCGCGTCCCCGAGGACGTGTCGGTCGTGGGGTACGACGACGCCCCGCTCATCGCGTTCACCGACCCGCCGCTGACGACCGTGCGGCAGCCCGTCGAGGCCATGGCCCGCGCGGCGGTCAGCGCCCTGCTCACCGAGATCTCGGGCGACCGCGCGCCCCGCACCGAGCTGTTGTTCGCCCCCGAGCTGGTGGTCCGCGGCTCGACGGGCGCCGCCCCGCGCGTGAGCTGAGCCGGTATGAAACGCTTGCAGCAACGCATACACGTAGCCCTACACTCGCCGCTGGCCCAGCCCCCCGACCTGTGAGGAAGCATCCGTCGATGACGAGCATCGAGCCGACCACCACCACGCCGACGGCGCTCTCCGCCGGGCAGACCGTCCACGAGCCCGGCGCCGGCCAGGAATGGTGGCGGCACGCGGTGATCTACCAGGTCTACCCGCGCTCGTTCGCGGACGGCAACGGGGACGGCATCGGGGACATCCCGGGCATCACGTCCAAGCTCGACCACCTCGCGACGCTCGGCGTCGACGCCGTTTGGCTCTCGCCGTTCTACCGCTCCCCGCAGAAGGACGCCGGCTACGACGTCGCCGACTACCGCGACGTGGACCCGCTGTTCGGCACGCTCGCCGACTTCGAGGCCCTGCTCGACGGCGCCCACGAGCGCGGCATCCGCGTGATCGTCGACCTGGTGCCGAACCACACGTCCGACCAGCACGTCTGGTTCCAGGCCGCGCTCGCGTCCGAGCCCGGGTCACCCGAGCGGGCGCGCTACATCTTCCGCGACGGCCGCGGCCCGGGCGGCGACGAGCCGCCGAACAACTGGCAGTCGGTCTTCGGCGGCCCCGCCTGGACGCGCACGACCGCACCCGACGGCACGCCCGGGCAGTGGTACCTGCACCTCTTCGACACCTCCCAGCCCGACCTCGACTGGGACCACCCCGAGGTGCGCGCCGAGTTCGAGGACGTGCTGCGCTACTGGCTCGACAAGGGCGTCGACGGGTTCCGCGTCGACGTCGCGCACGGGCTCGTCAAGGCTCCGGGCCTGCCCGACTGGAACGAGCGCGCGGTCATGACCGAGGGGACCGACCCGGGCGCGCCCGAGGACGGCTCCACGGGCGCCGGGCACGCCGGTCCCATGTTCGACCAGGACGGCGTGCACGAGATCTACCGCTCCTGGCACCGCGTGCTGGCCGAGTACGACGGCGACCGCTGCCTCGTCGCCGAGGCCTGGGTCGAGCCGCTGTCCCGCCTGGCCCGCTACGTGCGTCCGGACGAGATGCACCAGGCGTTCAACTTCTCGTTCCTCAACTCCCGCTGGCACGCGCCCACGCTGCGCCAGGTCGTCGCGGCGTCGTACCACGCGAACGACGAGGTCGGGGCGCCCACCACCTGGGTGCTGTCCAACCACGACGTCGTCCGGCACGCATCGCGGCTGGGGCTACCCGAGGCCGGCGCGCGTCCCAACGGCATCTTCGCGACCGACCCGCAGCCCGACGAGCAGACCGGCCTGCGCCGGGCCCGGGCCGCGAGCCTGCTCATGCTCGGCATGCCCGGGTCGTCGTACGTGTACCAGGGCGAGGAGCTCGGGCTCCCGGAGCACACGGCCCTGCCGGCCGGCGTCCGTCAGGACCCGGCGTTCTTCCGCACCGAGGGTGCGGAGGCAGGCCGGGACGGCTGCCGCGTGCCGCTCCCCTGGTCGGCCTCGGCACCGGGCTTCGGCTTCGGCGCGGCCGAGCCGTGGCTCCCGCAGCCCGAGTCGTTCGCGCGCTACGCCGCGGACGTCCAGTACGGCGACGCCGACTCGACGTTCGAGCTGTACCGCGCGGCGCTCGCCGTCCGGCGCTCCGAAGGTCTGGGCACGGGTGGCCTCGCCTGGGTCGACGAGTTCGCCGACTCCCCGGACGTCGTCGCCTTCCGCAACGGCGACGTCGTCGTGCTGGCCAACCTGGGCGGTGCGCCCGTGGTGCTGCCCGCGGGTACCGAGGTGCTGCTCTCGTCCGGCCCGGTCATGACGGACCGGTCGGCGGACCCGCAGGTGCGCGTCCCTGTGGACACCACGGTGTGGCTCCGGGCCTGACGTCCCTCGTCGGCAGCCCTGGTCCTCCTCGGGCCAGGGCTGCCGACGTCTGAGATCACTCGTCAGCCGTGTTGCCGTGCCGCCGGTACGTGAAGGAGCTCAGCCTCCGCTGACGCTCAGCTCGGCCTCCCGCAGACGCCCCTCGAACGTGGCGTCCAGGTCGCGCGAGTCGAGCCACCCGTACGGCAGGTGCGGCTTCTTGGGCGAGCCGGCCCGGCCGCGCTGCCCCTCGGCGTCGGCGCCCGGGTACGGCAACGTCAGGTCGAGCGCGTCGAGGCGCTCACGCAGCTCGTCGAGCGTCGAGATCATCGCGAGCGCGCGGCGGGCGTCTCCCCCGACGGCGTAGCCCTTGAGGTACCAGGCCATGTGCTTGCGCAGGTCGCGCATGCCCTTGCCCTCGTCGCCGTCGTAGTAGTCGATCATGAGCACGCCGTGCCGGTAGATCGCGTCGGCGACCTCGCGCAGGCCGGGCCGGACGCGATGGTCGGAGCCGTTGAACGCCGCGGCCAGGTCGGCGAAGAGCCACGGACGGCCCTGGCACCCGCGGCCGACGACGACGCCGTCGCACCCGGTCTCGCGGACCATCCGCACGGCGTCCTCGGCCGACCAGATGTCGCCGTTACCGAGCACGGGCACGCTGGTGACGGTCTCCTTGAGACGCCCGATCGCGGTCCAGTCGGCCTGCCCGGAGTAGTAGTCGGCGGCGGTCCGGGCGTGCAGCGCGACCGCGGCAACACCCAGACCCTCCGCGATGCGGCCGGCCTCGAGGTAGGTCAGGTGCTCGTCGTCGATCCCCTTGCGCATCTTGACCGTGACGGGGACGCCGTACGGCTCGGCCGCGTCGACCGCGGCCTTGACGATGTCGGTGAAGAGCTGCCGTTTCCACGGCAGCGCGGAGCCGCCGCCCTTGCGCGTGACCTTGGGCACGGGGCAGCCGAAGTTGAGGTCGACGTGGTCCGCACGGTCCTCGCCCGCGATGATCCCGACGGCCGCACCCACGGTCGCGGGGTCGACGCCGTAGACCTGCGCGGACCGTGGCCGCTCGTCGTCGCCGAAGGTCACGATGCGCAGCGACTCGACGTTGCGCTCGACGAGCGCGCGGCTCGTGACCATCTCCGCGACGTAGAGGCCGGGGTCGAAGCCCTGCGAGGCGCCCGCCTCACGGCACAGCGTGCGGAACGCGCGGTTTGTCACGCCGGCCATGGGGGCCAGCACCACGGGCGTGTCGACCGTGAGGGGTCCGATCCGCAGTGGCGGGAGCACGCGTGCGTCCGTCGTGGCGGGGGCGTCCAGGGTGGAGGTCACGCCACCCATTGTCGCAAACGGCGCTCGGCACCGGATCACCCGCCCTGACGGCCGGTTCATCCGTGCCTCGCCCCGCCGACGGTGGCGACCAGGCGCACGATGGTGCCATGGACGAGGTCGACGAGGTCCGGCAGAGCACCGTGACGCTCCGGGGCGGGTGGCGCAGGGTCGCCGTGTGGCGCTGGGTGGCCCTGGTCTACGCCGTCGTCGCGGTGACGTGCGGGCTCCGGATCCTGACGTCGTCGGTCGCCTACTGGGTGCCTTGCTTCGGCGTGGACTACGACAGCGACCCCTGCAACGTGATCCAGAGCCACGAGGCCGGGGCCACGTGGTCCGCGCAGATCTCGAGCCTGTGGGGCGTCGCGGCCGCCGCGGCCCTGCTCACAGCAGCGCTGTTCGTGCGCACGGGCGCTCCCCGCCGCCTGATCGCGGGCATCCTGATCCCGACGGTCGTGGTCAACCCGCTCACCGACTACTTCATCACGCCGCTGGTGAACGGCCACTACATGTCGTACGACGCGCACCCCGGATCAGGGATCCCGATGGGCGCGGCCGTCACCCTCGCCGGGGTCGTCGCGGCGACCGTGGCGATGGTCGTCACCGACCCGCCGCGGAGGCGCTGAGGTGCCGGCGGCGCGCGACCGCCGCCGCGACGGGCCTGTGCCGCTGCCGCAGGCGACAGCGGCACAGACCGGGGTGTGACGGCTCAGCCGAAGTTGACGCCCTGCGCGAGGGGCAGCTCGGTCGAGTAGTTGACGGTGTTGGTCGCGCGGCGCATGTACTGCTTCCACGAGTCCGACCCGGACTCGCGGCCGCCGCCCGTGGACTTCTCGCCGCCGAACGCGCCGCCGATCTCGGCACCCGACGTGCCGATGTTGACGTTGACGATGCCGCAGTCGGAGCCGGCCTCCGACATGAACGTCTCGGCCTCGCGGACGTCGAGCGTGAAGATCGCGCTCGACAGCCCCTGCGGGACGTCGTTGTGCAGCGCGATCGCCTCGTCGAGCGTCTCGTACGTCATGACGTAGAGGATCGGCGCGAACGTCTCCCGCTGGACCACGGCGGTCTGCGCCGGCATCCGCACCACGGCCGGGGCGACGTACGCCGCGTTCGGCGCGCCCTCGACGTCGACCGCCTGGCCGCCCACGACGACGGTGCCGCCGTCGGCCTTGGCCTCCTCGATCGCGGCGAGCATGCGCTCGCGCGAGCCGGCGTCGACGAGCGGCCCGACGAGCGTGCCGTCGGCACGCGGGTCGCCGATCGGCAGACCGGCGTAGACGCGCTCCAGCCGCGTGACCAGCTCGTCGACGACCGACGAGTGCACGATGAGCCGGCGCATGGTGGTGCACCGCTGACCCGCAGTGCCTGCGGCAGCGAAGACGATGCCGCGCACGGCGAGGTCGAGGTCGGCCGACGGCGCGACCACGGCGGCGTTGTTGCCGCCGAGCTCGAGCAGGTACCTGCCGCCGCGCGCCGCGACGGCCGGTGCGACCTGCTGGCCCATGCGCTCCGAACCCGTCGCGGACAGCAGCGCCACCCGGCGGTCGGCCACGAGCGCCTCGCCCGCCGCACGACCGCCGAGCACGAGCCGCGACACTCCCGCGGGGAAGCCCGCCTCGCTGAGCGCGCGGTCGAGCAGCGCGGCCGCACCGACGGCGGACAGCGGCGTCTTCTCGGACGGCTTCCAGACCACGGTGTCGCCGCACACGAGCGCGACCGCCGTGTTCCACGACCAGACCGCGACCGGGAAGTTGAACGCGCTCACGACGCCCACGACGCCGAGCGGGTGCCACTGCTCCATGAGCCGGTGGCCGGGCCGCTCGGACGGGATCGTGCGGCCCCCGACCTGGCGGGACAGCCCGACGGCGAGGTCGCAGATGTCGATCATCTCCTGCACCTCGCCCAGTGCCTCCGAGGTGACCTTGCCCGCCTCGATGGTCACGAGCTCGGCGAGGTCGGCCTTGTGCTCGGCGAGCAGCTCGCCCAGGCGCTTGATCACCTGGCCGCGCACCGGCGCGGGTACCGAGCGCCACGTCAGGAACGCCTCGTGGGCATCGGTGATCGCGGCCTCGACCTCGTCGGCACCGGCCGCGGGGAGGGTGAGCATGGTCTCGCCCGAGAGCGGCGACACGACGGGCAGGCCGTCCGCGGCGGGGTTCACGGGTGCGCCGATGCGCTCGAGCGCGGCCAGCGCGGCGTCGCGCAGCTCCGCTGTGAGGGCGGTCGTGGTGGTCTCGCTGGTGGTCATGCCTGTGCTCCCGTGCGCTGGTTGGTGCCGTGGTTCATGGGGGTCGTGCCCTGCGCGAGCGTATCCGGGTCGACGCCGAGCCGGGTCGCGGCGGCGTCGAGCGAGGCGGCGACCTGCCGCGCGTACAGCTCGAACGGGTCGTGCAGGTCGCGGCCGATCGCGCCCGACATCCAGTCGGCGTCGCGCTCCTCGGCCGCCTGGGAGGCGTCCTTGGACCCCTCCTCGGTCAGGTTGGACTGGAAGATGCCCGCGGCGGAGCGCGGGAGGAAGTCCTCGTACACGACGGGCTCGCGGGTGACCGCGCCGTCGGCGCCCGCCTCGTAGGTGAAGTACCCGAGGTCGTCGGCGGCCAGCCCGGCCTCCGAGGCCGGGAACGTGCGGCGCCAGACCTCGCGGGCGATCTCCTGGCGCCGTGCCTCGGTGCGCTCGTCGCCGAGGTCGGCGGCGAGCTGGTCCACCTCGACGACCGCGACGTCGTACCGGGCCCGGCCCGCCCGCGTGAGCGCGATGCCCCGCGCCTCGACCTCGCCGAACCGGACCCGCAGCGCGTCCTCGACGATCTCGCCGGACGGCGTCCGGAACGTGCGGGGCTCGGCGAGCGCGCGGAACGACGTCTGACGGAGCAGCACGTCGGGCCCCTCCCAGCGCGGCGGGCCCTGGATGGCGTCGATCATCGTGATGCCCCGGGCCTCCATCCGCTCGTAGAGGGCGTCGATGTCGAGCACGCGCGGCGTCAGGTGGTTGATGTGGGTCGACGCGACCCCGCCGATGTCGGCGGCGACGGCGGAGACGGCCTCGAGCTCGCGGTACCACGCCTGGTCGACGGGCTCGCGCGAGAGCTCGAACGCGGCCGTGGCCAGACGCAGGAACTCCTCGGCGTCACCGGCCGGGAGGCCACCCTCGGCCTCGGCGCGGTCCGCGAGCGCCAGCAGCTCGGGGCCGAACAGCTCGCGCCCCGCCAGGAACCGCTCGAGGCGTTCCTGCAGGTCGGCGCTGAAGAAGCGGCGGTCGCTCGGCACGAGCATCGAGGTGAACACGCGGAACGGGTTGCGCGCCAGCTCCTCGCGATCGACCGGGCGGAACGCCGTCGAGATCACCGGTACCGACGACGACGACGCGTCACGCAGGTCGTAGAAGCCCACCGGGTGCATGCCCATGGCGCCGAAGATGCGCGCGACCTGGTTCATCTCCGCGGGTGTGCCCACGCGGATCGCGCCGTGCCGCTCGGCGGTGACGCGCTCGATCGAGCCGAGGCGCTCGGCGTCGGACCCTTCCGCGCGCACGACGTCGGCGTTGACCTGGTGAGCGACCTCAAGCAGGGTCGTGTAGGCCGGTACCTCGTGGCCGTACATGTCGGAGAGCGACCGCGCGAACGCCGCGCGCAGGTGCCAAGGCTCGTGGAAGGACGGCTCTGTTCCCATGGCGCGATCCTGCCACGGAATGGGCACCCAGGAGGAGTGTCGGACCGGCTTTCTGCCGGAGGTCCACCGCCCGAACCCGTTCCTCGCCGGAGGAACTCGGTGTCAGCGGCGTCCGCGCCGGTGAAGTTCCCGTGCTGCCTGCCCGCGCCCCGGCACCTGAGGGCCGGGGCGCGGGGAGGCGGTCAGACGCCGACGAGGCGCTGACCGAGGTACCCGGCCACCTGGTCGAGCGACACGCGGTCCTGCGCCATGGTGTCGCGGTGGCGGATGGTGACCGCCTGGTCCTCGAGCGTGTCGAAGTCGACCGTGACGCAGAACGGGGTGCCGATCTCGTCCTGGCGGCGGTAGCGCTTGCCGATGGCCTGGGTGACGTCGTGCTCGACGTTCCAGTGCTCGCGCAGCTCGGCGGCGAGCTTCTCCGCCGTCGGCAGCAGCTCGGCCGACTTCGACAGCGGCAGGACGGCGGCCTTGACCGGCGCCAGGCGCGGGTCGAGGCGCAGCACCGTGCGCTTGTCCGTCCCACCCTTGGTGTTGGGAGCCTCGTCCTCGGCGTAGGCCTCGACCAGGAACGCCATGAGGGACCGCGTCAGGCCGGCCGCGGGCTCGATGACGTACGGGTAGTACTTCTCCCCCGAGACCAGGTCGCGGAACATGAGGTCCTTGCCCGAGTGCTTCGCGTGCGTCGACAGGTCGAAGTCCGTGCGGTTCGCGATGCCCTCGAGCTCGCCCCACTCGCTGCCGGTGAAGCCGAAGCGGTACTCGATGTCGACGGTCCGCGTCGAGTAGTGCGACAGCTTCTCCTGCGGGTGCTCGTACAGCCGCAGGTTCTCGGGCGAGATGCCGAGGCCGGTGTACCAGGCCATGCGCGTGTCGATCCAGTACTGGTGCCACTGTGCGTCGGTGCCCGGCTCGACGAAGTACTCCATCTCCATCTGCTCGAACTCGCGCGTGCGGAAGATGAAGTTGCCCGGCGTGATCTCGTTGCGGAACGACTTGCCGATCTGCGCGATGCCGAACGGCGGCTTCTTGCGCGCGGCCGCGGCGACGTTCGCGAAGTTCACGAAGATGCCCTGCGCGGTCTCGGGCCGCAGGTAGTGCAGACCGGACTCGTCCTCGACCGGGCCGAGGTACGTCTTGAGCATCATGTTGAAGTCACGCGGCTCGGTCCACTGCCCGCGCGTGCCGCAGTTCGGGCAGGAGATCTCGGCGAGGCCGCCCTCGGGCGCGCGGCCCTTGCGCTCCTCGAACTCCTCGATCATCTGGTCCTCGCGGAACCGCTTGTGGCAGCTCAGGCACTCGGTCAGCGGGTCGGTGAACGCGCCCACGTGACCCGAGGCGACCCACACCTGGCTGGGCAGGATGACGGCGGAGTCGAGCCCGACGACGTCGTCGCGGCGCGTCATGGCCTTCCACCACTGCCGCTTGATGTTGTCCTTGAGCTCCACGCCGAGGGGACCGTAGTCCCACGCGGACCGGGTTCCGCCGTAGATCTCACCCGACTGGAAGACGAAACCTCGCCGCTTGGCGAGAGAGACGACGGCGTCGAGCTTGGCGGTCGCGGACGGCGCAGTGGCCACTGGATCACTCCTGGGGGTCAGGCCACCACGTGGCTCGTGGGGCCGGTGAGATGTCGCGGCCCAGCCTACCGGCGCGGGCGTGGAGACCTGGCGTGCTTTGTCGGTCCGCGACAGACTGCACGGCATGCCTGCACGCTTCAAGGACCTCGTGCTCGACGCGGGTGACCACCAGGCTCTCGCCGACTGGTGGTGCGCCGCACTCGGCTACCGCCGCCTGGACGACGTCGACCCGCCCGAGGACGGCTGGGTGCGGCCCGCGGAGCGGCCTGTGCCGATCGTGGACCCCACAGGCGCCGGCCCGCTCCTCTGGGTGCAGGCCGTCCCGGAGCCCAAGACGACCAAGAACCGCATGCACGTCGACGTCGTCGGCAGCACGGACGAGCTCGTGGCGCTCGGCGCCACGGTGCTCCGCAGGCGCGACGACGAGATCCCGTGGGACGTGCTGGCCGACCCGGAGGGCAACGAGTTCTGCGTCTTCGCTCCCTAGAGCCGAGGGCCACAGGGTCCGCCAGCACGGTTTTGACAATCATTCTCAACTAGAGCGAGAATCGTTCTCATGAATCGTCGTCGCGTCCTGTGGGCCGCTCCGCTGCTCGTCGTGCCCCTCGCCCTGGGCGGGTGCGGTGACGCGGGCGCCGAGCCGGGGTCCGACGACGTGAAGGTGCTCGCGTCGTTCTACCCGCTGCAGTACGTGGCCGAGCAGGTGGGCGGCGAGCACGTCACGGTCGACAACCTCACCCCGCCGGCGGCCGAGCCGCACGACCTCGAGCTCGCGCCCGCCCAGCTCCGCGACATCGGGCTGGCCGACGTCGTCGTCTACCTCTCCGGGTTCCAGCCCGCCGTGGACGAGGGCGTCGAGACCCGCGCGCCCGAGCTGCTCGTCGACGCCGCGGACGTCGTCACGCTCGAGGCGCACCCGGGAGAGCACGCCGACGAGGGGGACCACGAGCACACCGAGGGGGCCGACGACGGCCACGACCACGGTGCGCTCGACCCGCACTTCTGGCTCGACCCGACGCGCCTGGCCGCCGTCGGGCACGCGGTCGCGGACCAGCTCGCGCAAGCCGATCCCGAGAACGCCGAGACCTACGCCGCCAACGCCCAGGCTCTCGAGGACCGCCTGGCCGCCCTCGACGCCGACTTCGCCGAGGGCCTCGCCGGCTGCGAGGGCGCCACGCTCGTCACCTCGCACGCCGCGTTCGGCTACCTCGCCGAGCGCTACGGGCTCGAGCAGGTCGGCATCGTCCAGCTCGACCCGGAGGGAGAGCCCTCCCCGGCGCGCGTGCGCGAGATCGGCGACGTCGTGCGCGACCACGGCGTCACGACCATCTTCAGCGAGACCCTCGTGAGCCCCAAGGTCGCCGAGACCCTCGCTGCCGACCTCGGTGTGAGCACCGCGACACTCGACCCGCTCGAAGGACTCTCCCCCGACGCACCGACCGACGGCTCGGGGCAGGCAGACTACGAGTCGGTGACGCGCGCGAACCTCGCTGCGCTCCAGGAAGGGCTGGCCTGCTCGTGACACTGACCGCGTCGCAAGCCCCGACGACCACGGCCGCGCCCGCCGTCGAGGCACGGAACGTCCATGTGCGCCTCGGCGCGAGCCACATCCTGCGCGGCGTCGACCTGCGGGTCGAGCGCGGTGAGGTCGTCGCTCTGCTCGGCGCCAACGGCTCCGGCAAGTCGACCCTGGTGCGCACGCTCGTGGGCGTGCTGCCCGCGTCCGAGGGCGACGTCCGGCTGCTCGGCAGCCCGCTGCGCGCACCGCGCGGGGGCCGGCGCGCGGGTGCCGGGCAGGTGGCGTGGGACAAGATCGGCTACGTGCCGCAGCGCGTCAGCGCGGGCGGCGGCGTCCCCTCGACGGCCGAGGAGGTCGTCGCGTCGGGCCTCCTGCACGCGCACCGGCTGTGGCTCCCCCGCGGCTGGCGCGACGTGGCTCGGGCCGCCCTCGACCTGGTGGGCCTCGCCGACCGCGCGGACCACCCCACCCACCTGCTCTCGGGCGGCCAGCAGCAGCGGGTGCTCATCGCCCGCGCCCTGGTCCGCAAGCCCGAGCTCCTCGTGCTCGACGAGCCCGTGGCCGGGGTCGACCGGCCCAGCCAGGAGGCGTTCGCCGCGACGATGTCGAGCCTCGTCGCGGAGGGCCTGACCGTCCTGGTCGTGCTGCACGAGCTCGGCGAGCTCGCCCCGCTCGTCACGCGTGCGGTCGTCCTACGCCACGGCCGCGTGGTGCACGACGGCGCGCCGCCGCGCCCGCACGGAGCGCACGACGCCGTCGGGCACGACCACGTGCACCCGCACGAGCCCGCTCCGACCGACGACCACGGCCTCGCGGACGGCCCCTTCCCTGGGCGGGAGGCCCGCTCATGAGCACCATCCTGGCCGAGCTCGGCTTCATGCTCACCGACCCGTTCATGCAGCGTGCGCTGCTCGCCGCGCTGCTCGTCGGCGTGAGCGCGCCCGTGGTCGGCACCTACCTCGTCCAGCGCCGGCTCTCCCTGCTCGGCGACGGCATCGGTCACGTGGCGCTCACGGGCGTCGCGCTCGGCTGGCTCGTCGGCGCCGGGCTCGGGCTCGTGCCGGACGACGTCCTCGCGGTGCCCGGCGCGGTCGTCACGGCCGTCGTGGGGTCGGTCCTCATCGAGGTCGTGCGGCGCCGCGGCCGGACGTCGGGGGACCTGGCGCTCGCGATCATGTTCTACGGCGGCATCGCGGGCGGCGTGCTCCTCATCGGCCTCGCGGGCGGCTCGTCGGGCAACCTGATGTCGTACCTGTTCGGGTCGATCTCGACCGTCTCCGACACCGACCTCGTGCTCACCGTGGTGCTCTGCGCGCTCATCCTGCTCGTGGGCCTCGGGCTGCGCGCGGCCCTGTTCTCGGTGAGCCACGACGAGGAGTTCGCGGTCGCGTCCGGCCTGCCCGCCTGGGCGCTCAACATGGCCGTCGCCGTCGTCGCCGCGCTGACCGTCACGGTCGCGATGCGCGTCGTCGGGCTGCTGCTCGTGAGCGCGCTGATGATCGTGCCGGTCGCCATCGGGCAGGTCGTGACGCACTCGTTCCGCCGGACGATGCTGGTCGCGTCGGTCGTCGGCATGACGGTCTGCCTGGTCGGGCTCGGGATCACCTACTGGAACGACCTGTCCCCCGGCGCCACGATCGTCGTGCTCGCGATCGGTGTCTACGTGGTCGTCGCGCTCGGGCGGCCGCTCGTGGCCCGCCGCCGGCCCACCGGCGACCCGCACCCCGACATCCCCGACGACGTCGAGCTGGCGCGGACCGCGAGCGGCGTGCGCGGCGGGGCCCGCCCGAACGGCACCGACGAGGAGTGCGTCGCATGAGCCAGCCGTCCGCCTCCGCCCGCATGACGCCCCAGCGGGCCGCCGTCGCCGAGGTGCTGGGCGACACCGGCGAGTTCCGATCGGCGCAACAGCTCCACGAGCTGCTGCGGCGGCGCGGTGACCGCGTCGGCCTCGCGACCGTCTACCGCACGCTGCAGGCGCTCGCGGACGGCGGCGAGGTCGACGTGCTGCGCGCCGAGGACGGCGAGAGCCTCTACCGCCGGTGCGCACGCCGCGAGCACCACCACCACCTCGTGTGCCGTGCCTGCGGACGCACCGTGGAGATCGACGGGCCGACCGTCGAGTCGTGGGCCTCGAGCGTCGCCGCGACCCACGGCTTCGACGACATCGAGCACACGATCGAGCTCTGGGGCACATGCACGGAGTGCAGCACGCGATGACCGTCGGAGCCGCCACGGACGCCGGGGCCGGCGTCTTCACCATCGCCGGCGTGCCGTACTGGGTCGTCTACCTCGCCGCGTTCGGTATCGTGATGGTGCGCGCGCAGGCCACCTACTGGGCTGGTCGTGGCGTCGCCCGGGGCACGGGCAACACCCGCGTCGCGGCACAGCTCGCCCGGCCCCGTGCGATCGCCGTCCTGGAGCGGGTGCACCGCTGGGGTCCGATCGCGGTCACCCTGTCCTTCTTCACGATCGGTGTGCAGACACTCGTCAACCTCGCGGCCGGCTACCTGCGCATGCCCTACCCCCGGTACCTGGTCGCGCTGCTGTTCGGCTGCGCCGCCTGGGCAGCGATCTGGACGACGATCGGGACGGCGGCCATCAACGGCGCCATCGCCCTCGCGGCCCGCAGCCCGGTCACGCTCGCGGTGCTCGTGGTGGCCGTGACCGCCGCCGTCGTGGTCTGGCGCGTCCGACGTCGGCGATCGAGGTCCGCAGGGGTCTGACGCGTGTGCCAGACTTAGGCAATGCTTACCTCACCCTCCGGAGCGTCATCTGATGAGCACCGTCGTCTCCGGTGAGGTGGCACCCCCAGCCGTCGCCGCACGCAAGCGACGGCGCGTGCTCGCCTGTGTCGTCGCGGTCGCCTGCCTGCTGGTCATCACGGTCGCGAGCCTGGCGCTCGGCGTCCGAGCGATCGACCCGGGCGTCGTCTGGCAGGCGCTGACCTCCCCGGTCGCGGACAGCATCGACCACCAGGTGGTGCTGGGGCAGCGGCTCCCCCGCACGCTCGTCGGCCTCGCCGCGGGTATCGCCCTCGGCCTCGCCGGGACGCTCATCCAAGGTGTCACCCGCAACCCGATCGCCGACCCTGGCCTGCTCGGCCTGAACCACGGCGCGTCACTGGCCGTGGTGTGCGCGTTCTGGCTGGTCGGCGTCACCTCGCCCGCGGGGTACATCTGGTTCGCGTTCGCCGGTGCCGCCGCGGCGGCCGTCGTCGTGTTCTCCGTCGGCGCCGGGCAGCCGGTACGGCTCGCGCTCGTGGGGGCCACGGTGACGGCGTTCCTCGTCCCGCTCACCACGATCGTGCTGCTGCGCGACCCCACCGCGTTCAACCAGTACCGCTTCTGGGTCGTGGGCTCCCTGACCGGCCGCGGGCTCGAGACCGTCGCGCAGCTGTGGCCGTTCCTCCTGGTGGGTGGCGTGATGGCGGCAGCCCTCGCGCACCGGCTCAACATGCTCGCGCTGGGCGACGACGTCGCGCGCGCCCTGGGCCAGAACGTCGGGGTCACCCGCGCGTTCTCAGGGCTCGCCATCGTCCTGCTCTCCGGCACGGCGACAGCGCTGGCCGGCCCGATCGCCCTCGTCGGGCTGGCCGTGCCGCACGCCGCTCGGCGGCTCGTCGGGACCGACTACCGGTGGGTCGTGGGCCTGTCGGCCGTGCTCGGTCCCGTGATGCTCCTCGGCGCCGACGTGATCGGGCGGCTCGTGCTGCCCCGCTCCGAGCTCGAGGCCGGCGTCGTCGCCGCCGCGATCGGGGCACCCGTGCTCGTGGCCGTGGCACGCGGCCGGACCGTGGCGGGGGTGTGACCGTGACCTCCACCGTGACCCCGCTGTCGCCCGGCTCGCCGGGCGCCAACGAGCCGCTCGACGCCCACCCCGTGACCGCCCTGCGTGCCAGACAGCGGCGCCGGCTGGGCGTGGTGGTCGTCACGGGCCTGGTGCTCACGGTCGCGCTCGCGACGCTCGCGCTGACGCTGGGCGCGGCGTCGCTGCCGCCGGGCCGCGCGCTGCTCGCGCTCTTCGGGCTGGGGAACGACACCGACGTCTTCGTCGTGCAGCGGCTCCGGCTGCCGCGCATCGAGGCCGCCGTGCTGGCCGGGGCTGCCTTCGGCCTGGCCGGCGCACTGTTCCAGACCACGCTTCGTAACCCTCTCGCGAGCCCGGACATCCTGGGGATCGCGAGCGGGGCGAGCCTCGGCGCGGTCTTCGGGCTGCTGGCCCTGGGCGTGACAGGCCTCGCGGTGTCGGCCGCGGCGTTCGCCGGCGCGGCCGCGGTGGCGCTGCTCATCTGGTTCTTCGCGTGGCGACGCGGCCTGCACTCGATCCGGTTCGTGCTGGTCGGCGTCGGCTTCGCCTACCTGTGCTCGTCGCTGCTGTCGTGGCTCCTCGCGCGCGCCGGGGAGCGCGAGGCTCAGTCCGCGCTGCTCTGGACCGTCGGGAGCGTGGCCGACGTCCGCGGCACGGAGCTCGTGGTGCTGGCGACCGGGCTCGCGGTGATCGGCGTCGTCATCGCTGCGACCGCACGGTGGCAGGGTCCCCTCGCGCTGGGCGACGACCACGCCCGTGCCCTCGGCGTCCACACCGACCTGGCCCGGGTGGGCTCGCTGCTGCTCGCCGTGGCGCTCGTCGCGCTCGCGACGTCGTTCGCCGGACCGCTCGCCTTCGTCGCGCTCGTGGCACCCGCGATCGCCCGGCGCCTGCTCGACGACGGCGGTGCCGCGCTCCTGGCCTCCACGGTCACCGGAGCGGCGCTCGTGCTCGCGGCCGACGTCGTCGGCCAGCACGCGCTGTTCGGCATCTCCGTGCCCGCCGGGATCGTCACCGGGCTCGTCGGGGCCCCGTACCTGCTGTGGCTCCTGGCCATGAACGAGAGGAAGTCCCGCCCATGACCGCCTCCACGTCGCCCGGCCTGGCCGTGTCGGCCCGGTCCGAGGAGCCGTCCCCCGCCTCGCCCCGAACCGCCTCGTCGTCCACGTCCCCGTCCAGCACCTCGCCGTCCAGCACCTCGCCCTCGGGCGACCCGCTGCGCGCCCACGCCGTCAGCATCGGGTACGACGGGCGCCGGGTGATCGAGGATCTCGACCTCGAGCTGCCCGCGGGGCGGGTGACGGCCATCGTCGGGCCCAACGCCTGCGGCAAGTCGACGCTGCTGCGCGGGCTGGCCCGCCTGCACCCGCTCGAGAGCGGGCGCGTGACGCTCGGCGAGCGCGACGTCACGGGCATGTCGCGCAAGGAGCTGGCCCGGACCGTCGGCGTGCTGCCGCAGTCGTCGCTCGCGCCGGACGGCGTGCGCGTCGCCGAGCTCGTCGGGCGCGGCCGGTACCCGCACCAGGGCTGGTTCGGACGGCACCGGAGCGACGATGACGTCGTGGTCATGCGCGCGCTGGCCGCCACCGGGGTCGCAGACCTGGCCGACCGGCCCGTGGCCGAGCTGTCGGGCGGCCAGCGGCAGCGGGTCTGGGTCGCGATGGTGCTGGCTCAGGAGACCGACATCGTGCTCCTCGACGAGCCGACCACCTTCCTCGACGTCGCCCACCAGGTGGAGCTGCTGGACCTCTTGCGCGACCTCAACCGGGACCGCGGGACGACCGTGGTCATGGTGCTTCACGAGCTCAACCTCGCGGCGCGCTACGCCGACCACCTCGTCGTGATGAGCGCCGGGCGGGTCGTCGCGGAGGGCCGGCCCAGCGACGTGCTCACGGCCGAGGCCGTGCTCGGCGCGTTCGGGCTCGAGGCGCGCGTGGTCCCCGACCCGGTGTCGGGGACGCCGCTCGTCGTGCCGATCGGGCGGCACGGACGGCATGAACGGCGGGACCGGCCCGCGCAGGACTGAGCGCGCCCGTGCCCGTGCCCGTGTGACCAGAGTCACCGGCGCTCTGCGCGCCTGGAACCACGGGCGGCATTCCCAACACATCGCTTCTGAGGTTAGCCTTGCCTCACTAACCACCCTCACCCCTGGGTGAGCACACCGAGGAGTACCCGTGCGTATTCGCCGTCCTCTGACCGCCGTGGCCGGCTTCGCCGCCGCGGCCGCGCTGACCCTCGCGGGTTGCGCCAGCGGCACCCCGTCCAGCGAGACCGAAGGCACCACCGAGCCGAGTGCGGCCGCCTCCGGCGCTACCGACGAGTTCCCGATCACGATCGAGCACGCGTTCGGCGAGACGGTCATCGAGTCCGAGCCCGAGCGCGTCGCGACGTGGGGCTGGGGTTCGACCGAGGCCGCGATCGCAGCGGGTGTGTACCCGGTCGCTGTCGCCGAGCAGACCTGGACCGTGGGCGAGCAGGCCCTGCTGCCGTGGGTCGAGGATGCCTACGACGAGGCGGGCGCGGAGAAGCCGATCGTCCTGACCGACGCCGAGGCCGGCGCGACCGTGCCCTACGAGGAGTTCGTCGAGGCCCAGCCGGACGTCATCATCGCGCCCTACTCGGGCATCACGCAGGAGCAGTACGACCTGCTGTCCGAGATCGCGCCGGTCGTCGCCTACCCCGAGGCTCCCTGGCAGACGCCGTGGGACGACATCATCACGATCACCGCGGATGCGCTGGGGCGTAGCGATGCGGGCGAGAAGGTCGTCGCCGACATCGACGCCTACCTCGCCGACGAGGCCGAGGCGCACCCCGAGTTCGAGGGCAAGACGGTCGCCACGATCGTGGACTCGCCGGCCGAGGGCCTCATCTACGTCTACCGGTCCGTCGACCCGCGTGCGGGCTTCCTCGAGGGCCTCGGCCTCGTGACCGCTCCGGCCGTCGACGAGCTGGCACCGGCCGACAGCGAGTTCTTCTACACGCTGTCGTACGAGGAGCTCGACAAGCTCGACTCGGACGTCGTCGTCGCGTACACCTACTCGCCCGAGGAGGCCCAGGCGTTCGACGACAACACGAAGCTCCAGGCGATCCCCGCCGTCAAGGCGGGCATGGTGGCGAAGGTCGTCGGGCGCGTCGAGACCTCGGCGGTCTCGCCCCCGACCGCGCTCTCGGTGACGTGGGAGGGCGGCATGCCCGCTCTGGTCGACACGCTCTCCGGCGTGCTCGCCGAGTAGACCCCGCCGCCAGGCACGCACGAGCCCCGGCAGGGACGGACGCACCGTCCCTGCCGGGGCTCGCTGGTTCGTGGACTACCTGGCGAGCGACATCAGCGCACCGGGCAGGTTCACCGCCCAGCAGGCGAGGTCGTGCCCGCCCTCGAACTCCGAGTACCGCAGCTGCTCGCAACGCCCGTCGAGCGCGTCGCGCAGGCGCCGGGTCGGGTCGAGCAGCACCGACTCCCTGCTCCCGACCTCGAGGTACACCCGGTCGAGCCGCCACGCCGCGTCCTGCGCGGCGGTCTCGACCGCGCCGCGCAGCCACTCCCCCGGCTGCGGCCCGGCGTCGGACGGTCGGGTCGGCCACCACCAGGACCCGGACTGGCACACCGACGCCCCGAACCGCTCGGGCGCGACGCATTGCGCGTAGAGCGCCGTGAGCCCGCCGAGGCTCTGACCGACGATCGTCGTGCGGGCGGGGTGCGTGGTCACCACGCCGCCCAGCCTGCGCGGGTCGGCACCGGCGAGCAGGCGCACGAGCGCACGGACGTAGTCGGGCGAGCAGGTGAGGTCCGCGATCCGGCCGGACATGTCGCCACCGGCCACGAGGAGCACGACGGCGGGCCGCAGCAGCCCGGCGGCGAAGACCTGGTCGAGGACCCGCAGGCCCGCGCCGAGCCACCGGTCGCCGTCGAGCAGCACCAGGACGTCCCAGCCGTCCGGTCCCGGCTCGACGGGAGGCACGTGCCACCACGCCTTGCGGCCCGGCCCGAGCCCGGAGTCCGGCATGGTCCGGCCGCGAGCGCCGGGCGCGGCCTGCTCCCCCACGACGATCCCGCCGATGCCGCCGGGGAGCGCCGGGGCCGCGGGCCCCGACGCCACGGACTCGTGCCCGAGCAGCGCATGCTCGCGGGCCAGCGGGTCGGGCTCCCTGCGCAGCAGCAGGTCGTACCAGGCGTCGACGTCACGCTTCAGGTCCGCCGGAGTGACCTCCAGGGTGCGGCGCCGGCGTTCCTCGAGCTGTGCCGCGGTGCGTTCGTCGACCGTCGGGCCACCGCCGTCGTCGACGCAGATCCCGTAGCTCGCCCGCCAGTCCGCCGGCATGCGCAGGCTCACCGACCACAACGCCGTGCCCGGCACACGGGACATGAGCGCGTCCCGGTAGGTGCTCGCGTCCGCAAGCTTGTTCACGTCGAGGAGTACGCCGCGGGCCCCCGTGTGGTCCCGGTGGACGAACGTGTAGACGCGCTCGTCGGGGCTGCCGTCGACGTCCTCGACCAGCGGTGTGCCCTCGTAGGCGACCCGCCGCCAGAACGACGCCCTGCGCTCGGGGGACGGGTCGGCCGCCAGCGCCTCGACCGCCGGGCTCGCGGTCCGTGGCACCCGCACCGAGGGCGACGTGTGCGGCGGCGTCGTCGCCGCGCTCGACCGGGCCCACGACGGCGGCGAGCCGAACTGGGTCATCGGCGCGTCGCGGCGTTCGCGGCATCGACCGCGGCGCCGTAGCGACGGTCTCGCTGCGCGTACTCCTCGACAGCGCGCCACAGGTGCCGGCGGTCGACGTCGGGCCAGGGCTCGGGGAGGAAGACCAGCTCGGCGTAGGCGGCCTGCCAGATCATGAAGTTCGACGTCCGCTGCTCGCCGGAGGACCGCAGGAACAGGTCGACGTCCGGCAGGTCGGGCTCGTCGAGGTAGCGCTGGATCGTCTTCTCGGACACCCGGCTGGGGTCGAGCCGGCCGGCGACGGCGTCGCGCGCGATCGCGGCGGCGGCGTCGGCGAGCTCGGCCCGACCGCCGTAGTTGACGCACATCGTCAGGGTGCAGCGATCGTTGTCCTTGGTCATCTCCTCGGCGATCTGGAGCTCCTTGATGACCGAGCCCCACAGCTTCGGCTTGCGGCCGGCCCACCGGATCCGCACTCCCCAGGAGGACATCTCGTCGCGACGGCGCCGGATGACGTCACGGTTGAAGTTCATGAGGAAGCGCACCTCGTCGGGCGAGCGCTTCCAGTTCTCGGTGCTGAACGCGTAGGCCGAGATGTGCTTGACGCCGATCTGCACCGCGCCCGCGACGACGTCGAGCAGCGACTTCTCGCCCTGCTTGTGCCCTTCGACGCGCGGCAGCCCGCGGGCGTTGGCCCACCGGCCGTTGCCGTCCATGACGATCGCGACATGCTGCGGCACGAGCTGTGGTGGGACGGCTGGTGGCGTGGCGCCGGACGGGTGGGGGTAGGGCTCGGCATACGTGCGCGGCATCACAGCTCTCTTTCGACCATGCGCAAGGAGCGCAGCGTGCGCTCCAGGTAGTACTGGGAGTATGCGGCGACCAGCCCGCCGGCCTCCTTGCGGTGCCGCGGTTCGGACACGTCCGCAGTCTCCCAGTCCCCCATGAGCAGGGCGCCGAGGAGCCGGAACGTCTCCGGTGCGGGCGCGGTCGAGCCGGGCGGCCGGCACCGTCCGCACACGGCGCCACCCTGGGCCACCGAGAACGCGTGGTGCGGGCCGGGCTCCCCGCAGCGGGCACAGTCGGTGAAGGACGGCGCCCAGCCGGCCACCGCGAGCGCGCGCAGCAGGTAGGAGTCGAGGACGAGGCCCGGCGCGTGCGTCTTCTCGGACAGCGCGCGCACCGCGCCCGCGAGCAGCCAGTACTGCTGGACGGCGGGCTCGTGCTCGGCCTCGACGAGCCGGTCAGCGGCCTCGAGCATCGCGGTGCCGGCGGTGTAGAGGCCGTAGTCCGAGCAGATCGAGCGCGCGTACGGACCGACCGTCTCGGCCTGGGTCACGGTGTGCAGGCTGCGGCCCGTGTGCAGCTGGACGTCGACGGCCATGAACGGCTCGAGCCGCGCTCCGAACCGCGACGACGTGCGCCGCACTCCACGCCCGACGGCCCGCACCTTGCCGTGCTCGCGCGTCAGGAGGGTGACGATCCGGTCGGCCTCGCCCAGCTTCTGGGTGCGGAGGACGATCGCGTCGTCTCGGTACAGGGGCACCGGGCCATTCTCCCCCGAGCCACCCACAGGACCGGCACGCTCGTGGCGGCGGGCGTGGTGGACCCGCCGGTCGGCGACAGCCGCACGAGACGTCAGGACTCCTCCGGCTGGTGCTCGTCGCGCCGCACCACGACGGCAGAGCCGCCGAACGCGGTGATCGCCGTGGCGAGACGCTTGGCCTCGGCCCGCGACAGACCGGCGTCGACGACCGCGGGCAGGTCGGCCTCGACCAGCCGCTCGGCCTCGTGGAACTCGGTGTCGAGCACCGCACGGAGCGCGTGGATCAGGTGGATCCGCTGGTGGCCGGGGAGCGACACCAGCTCGACGTCGTAAGGGCCCGTCACCTCGACGACGGGCTCCCAGTCCGACGGCCGTGGCGGGCGGCCCGCGAGGACCAGGTCGGCGACGACGTACGTGGACCCCACCGTCAGGAGCCACGCCGCCACGAGCGCGACGTCGTGCAGGACGGGCGGCAGCATGCTCGGGTGGACGAGCGTGCCGTTCGCGAGCAGCAGGCCCAGGCCCACCACGAGGGGCGCGGCGCGCAGCACGCCCCGATGCGCCCTGACCCGGGGGTCGGGCAGTCCCTCCGCACGCACGCCGTAGTCCGCGAGGTACGCCACCACCTGGCCCGCGCGCCGCTGCGTCAGGCGCGAGACCACCGGCCACGGCTCGCTCGTCACGTCGGTGGGGAGCCCGTCGACGAGCGCTTGGAAGGTCTTGCCCAACAGCGCCAGGACCCGCGCGCGGTCCGCCGGCTCGACGCCGTGCACGACGACCTGCTGGTCCGCCGGCCGCTCGTCGGACAGCCGCGGGTGCCGCACGGCCGTGAGGAGCATGACCGCCGAGGCGGTGCTACCGATGTCTTCCCACCACGACCTCGACCCGGTCTCGGACGCCAGATGGAACAGCTGAGCGCCCAGGGTCCCGCTCACCAGCAGCCACATCCGTGTGCGCATCATCACGGCGCGCATCCTGCCATCGGTGGGCCGTGCCCGGGCAACGCCGGCGGGCGGATTTCACCCGCCGGCGCGGGGCCGTCGGTCTCAGCCGTCGGTCTCAGCCGTCGGGATCAGCCGTCGGCGCCAGGAGGTCAGTACGGCGTGCGTCCGTCGAACGCGAGCCACGCTTCGAACGGCGCCGTGCACGCGTCCACGCGCCGCTCGACCACGTCGGTCGGCCACGTGCGCCGGTCCCGCCCGAGGAGCTCGTAGAAGGCGCGGTCGTCGAAGCCGGCCCGTGCGGCGTCGTCCCGGTCCGCGGCGTAGACGACCGCGTCGACGCGCGCCCACAGCGCCGCGGCGAGGCACAGGGGGCAGGGCTCGCACGAGGAGTACAGCGTCGCGCCCTGGAGCGCGAACGTGCCGAGCGCCCGGCATGCCTCCCGGATCGCCACGACCTCGGCATGCGCCGTGGGGTCGAGGTCGCGGGTCACGCGGTTCTCCCCCGTCGCCACCACGGCGCCGTCGTGCACGATCAGCGCCGCGAACGGGCCGCCCCCGTCCGCGACGTTCGCCGTGGCCGCGGCGACCGCTCGGTCAAGCCACTCGGTGTCCCTGGCGGCGTCCCGGCTCATGCACGCTCGGCGCGGTTGACCGCCGAGACGATCGCGCGCAACGACGCCGTCGTGATGGACGAGTCGATCCCGACGCCCCACAGGACGTCGTCGCCCACCGAGCACTCGACGTACGCGGCAGCGGTGGCGTCCCCGCCCTCCGACAGGGCGTGCTCGGCGTAGTCGAGCACGCGGACGTCGACGCCGACGTGCTGGATCGCGTCGACGAACGCCGCCACCGGCCCGTTGCCCACGCCCTCGAGCGTGTGCTCCTCGCCGCGGTCGAACACGTCGACCGACAGGTTCGTCGTCCCGTCGCTGCCCGTGACCGTGCGCGTCTCGCGCAGCTTGAGGCGGCCCCACGGCTCCAGGCCTGCCGGGTTGCCCGGCGCGACCGGGAGGTACTCGTCGGTGAAGATGCGCCAGATGTCCTCGCCCGTGACCTCGCCGCCCGCGGCGTCGGTGTGCTCCTGGACGGCACGCGAGAACTCGATCTGCAGCCGGCGGGGCAGCTCGAGGCTGTGCTCGCTCTTGAGCAGGTAGGCGACGCCGCCCTTGCCCGACTGGCTGTTGACGCGGATGACCGCCTCGTAGGAACGGCCCACGTCCTTGGGGTCGATCGGCAGGTAGGGCACCGCCCAGTCGAGCTTCTCCACGGACACGCCCGCCAGCTCCGCGCGGGCCTCCATGTGCTCGAAGCCCTTCTTGATGGCGTCCTGGTGCGACCCGGAGAACGCGGTGAAGACCAGGTCCCCGGCGTACGGGTGACGCTCGTGCACCGGCAGCTGGTTGCAGTGCTCGACCGTGCGGCGGATGCCGTCGATGTCGCTGAAGTCGATCTGCGGGTCGATGCCCTGGCTGAGCAGGTTCATGCCCAGGGTGACCAGGTCGACGTTGCCGGTGCGCTCGCCGTTGCCGAACAGGCAGCCCTCGATGCGGTCCGCACCGGCCTGGTAGCCCAGCTCCGCGGCGGCGACCGCGGTGCCGCGGTCGTTGTGCGGGTGCAGCGAGAGGATGACGTTCTCGCGGTGGTTCAGGTGCCGGTTCATCCACTCGATCGAGTCGGCGTACACGTTGGGCGTCGTCATCTCGACCGTGGCGGGCAGGTTGATGATGACCGGCCGCTCGGGAGTCGGCTCGAGCACCTCGAGCACCTCGTTGCAGATGCGGGCCGCGAACTCGAGCTCGGTGCCGGTGTACGACTCGGGCGAGTACTCGTAGTAGATCGTGGTCTCGGGCAGCGTCTCCTCGAGCTTGCGGCACAGCCGCGCGGCCTGCAGCGCGATGTCGACGATGCCGTCGGTGTCGCTGCGGAAGACGACCTCGCGCTGGAGCACCGACGTCGAGTTGTAGATGTGCACGATCGCCTGCTTGGCGCCGCGGATCGCGTCGTACGTGCGCTCGATCAGGTGGTCGCGGCACTGCGTCAGGACCTGGATGACGACGTCGTCCGGGATGCGGCCCGACTCGATGAGCAGCCGGACGAACTCGTAGTCCGTCTGGGACGCGGACGGGAAACCGACCTCGATCTCCTTGTAGCCCATCTCCACGAGCAGCTCGAACATGCGCAGCTTGCGCTCGGCGTTCATGGGCTCGATCAGGGCCTGGTTGCCGTCGCGCAGGTCGACGGCGCACCATCGCGGCGCCGTCGTGATGCGCCGGTCGGGCCACGTGCGGTCGGGCAGCGTGACATCGATCTGCCGGTGGAACGGCGTGTACCGCTCGAAGGGCATCGGCGAACGCTGCTGCGGGTTGACGGCGGCGATGCCGGTCAGGACGTGCGGGGCGTGGGTCTTCTGCATGGCTGTGCGTCCTTCGTGGGGGTGGCTCGGCGACCTCGGTCCGGAGGTCCCGGTCTGGGACCAGTCGGCCGGCAACACCAACTCAGCCGCGACGAGGGTCCGGCCTCAGAGGGCCCCGGCGCGGCATCGAAGGAGGAGGCTCACCGTGCGATGCACGCTGTCACCGTACACCGAATGTGCGGCCCGTCACCGGACCGCCCGGCATCCGCCGCCATCGCGTCTCAGCGCCGGGCGCGCAACGCCGCGTCGACGGCCGGGTCGCCCAGGGCACCCAGCCAGTCGAGCAGCGCGGGGTAGGTGGACGGGTTCGCGGCGACGTGCGGGCGCAGGTGCGGAGCCTCCTGCACGATGAGCGCGAGGTCGGCCAGCGGGGTCGTCGGGTCGAGCGCCTGGGCCGCGTTCCACCGCGACCCGGGGACGTCGGCCACGGGCGGCAGCAGCTGCGTCGAGTCCGCGCGCGCCTGCCCCGCCTCCGGGGCCGCCGGCTCCTCGGCCAGCGCGCCGTTCCGCGCGCCCTGCGCCGACGGCGTCCCGACCGGGCCCATGACCTGGGTCGACTCGGGACCGGCCGCCTGCTGGACCGAGCCGGACCACTGCTGCTCGTGGGCCTGCCCGGCCTGCCCCTGCACCCGTACCTGCGACGCGCCGTCCCACTCGGCACCGGTGCCCGACGCCGGGCCCGCGGGCAGGGTCGGCTCCTGCCAGGCGCCCTGCGGTGCTCCCGAGTATCCCCCCGACAGCTGGACGGTGGCGGCGTCCGGGCCGGGCCGTGCGCCGTCGGCCGGCGCCGCCACGGGTGCGTCCACGGGCGCGGGCGACGCGATGAGCTCGCGCACCGACGGCGGCACGAGCAGTGCGGCGAGCACGATGGCCGGCAGCCCGAATGCGACGAGCATCTCCTCGACGTTGGAGCGCGTCCCGACCCCGGCGCGGGCGATCACGATCACGATCCCGAGCACCACGACGAGGCAGGCGGCACCGACCGCGGTGGTGTGCCCGCTTCGAGGGTCGCGCACCAGCGCGCGCCGGGCGATGGCGGCCACGACGGCCATCAGGACGCCCACGATCAGCCGGAGCACCAGGTTCACACCTGGGCCGTCGACCACGATGCCGGTGACCGCGACGAGCGCGACGAAGGCGGCGACGAGGATCACGAGGTCGAGCGCCCGGACCGCGACCGCGACCCACCGCGCACCGAGCGCGTAGGTACGGTCCGTGCCCGTCGCCGTGCCCGCAACCGTGCCCGCAACCGTCATGTCCGGCCCGGCGCCCGCGACCTGGTCGGCCACGCGCGGCACGGCGAACGCCGCGACGGCCGGCAGCAGCAGCAGGCCGAACCGCTGGCCGTGCACGCTCTCGAACCAGGGCTGGTCGGACCCACCGGCGAGCAGCGCGAGCTCGAGCGCGATCACGGCGCCCACGCCGACCAGGACGATGCCACCCGCGAGGTCGCCGCGCCGGAAGGCGACCGCCGTGAGCCACAGGATGCCCAGGACGAGGAGCGCGTTGAGCACCGCACCGACGATCGCGCCCACCCCGTCGCCGTCGACGGCGGCGATCACCGGCGTCGCGAGCGCGAGGACTGCGACGACCCCGGCAGCGGCTGTCAGGCCGTGCTCCCAGCGCGGTGCGGCGGCCAGCACCGCGCCCGCGAGACCGAGCGCGGCGCCTGCGCCGAAGCCGCCCTCGCCCTGCCGCACGATGTCGAGCAGGAGGTACAGGAGCGCGACGACCGCGTAGGGCGCCGTGCCGATGACGCGGGCTCGCGCGGTCGTCAGACCGGACCAGGACGGCGGCAGGACGCCGGCACGGAGCGCGTACGGGGCCACGATCGTCAGCAGCGCCACCACGGTGACGAGCACGATCTCCAGGCGGTCGCTGCCCCGGTGGACGACGTCCCACGGCATCGGCAGCGCCACGAGGAGCGCCATGGTGGCGACGACGTCGCGCACGACGTCCCGCACCGCTACGCCCGCAAACGGTGCGCGCTCGGTCGGGGCAACGTCGGGTGCGTCGTCGGTCATGCTGTCTCCTCGTCGTCGGGTGTCGGGCCCCGCGAAGCACGAGGCCCGCATCGTTTCTACCCGATCCGTCCCGATCGTGTCGGGTGGCGCGCGCGGCGAGTGCGCACCCCGTCAGATGCCGAGCTGGTACACGCCCCAGTACGCGAGCGTCGTCAGCAGGGCCAGCGAGCCCACCACGACGCACCAGAACGCGAGGTACGCCGACCATCCGCGGGCGATGCCGAACGCGGCGGCCGGCAGGGCCACGGCCTCGCCGCGCTCGCGCGCCTCGGCGGCGCCCGTGAGGGCGGCCCGGCGTGCGGCACGGGCGTCGGCGGCGCGCTGCACCACGAGCGCACCGGCGACCGCGGCAGCCACGCCGAGCAGCCGGACGCCGACCCAGCCGCCCTGCACCACGAGGTCGTCGCGCTCGTAGTCGAGCGCGAGCCGGGCGACCGCGACCAGGTACACCACGAGCGCGACGATCGTGGCGACCGAGCCGGCCCCGAGCCCCAGCAGCGCCCAGCGGAGGCCCGGTGCGAGACGCGGCCCGAGACCGACCGCCCGGCGGCGCGCCAGCCGGCGCACGACGAGGTCGACTCCCATCACGAGCGGGCCGACGACGAGCAGGGCGCACCCGGCGAGCACCGCGCCGATGACGATGTCGCCGTTGCCCCACCACCGGGGCTGCGGCACCGCGGACGCCAGATAGAGCTGGTCCGGGAAGTCGCCCGCGACGCGCGGCAACGCCTCCGCCGTGCCGGGCAGTCCCTGGATCCACGTGGCGACGTCGCGCGCGAAGTCGGGGTGCAGCCGGAACCCCTCGTCGGTCGGGACGTTGATGCCGTGGTTGGCGCCCTCGTAGTAGCGCACCGTGACCGGAGCGCTGTCGCCGTTGATCGCGGTGTCCGCGATGACCTGTCGCGCGCCCTGCTCGATCGGCATCGACGGGTCCGCCGTGCCGTAGGCCATGAGGACGGGCGCGGTCTGGCGCTCGAGCCACGGCCGGACGTCGAAGTCGACGTAGTCGAAGCCGCCGCCCGGGAGCTGCATCCCGACCGCTCGCGGGATCGCGCGGAAGACCTGCGCGGGCACGCCCGTGTTGCGCAGATAGTTGTCGACCGCGAAGGCGGCCTGCTCGCGCGGTGGCACCACGGGGGCGGACACCAGGACCGTGAACGCGATCTCGGGATCCTCGACCTGCATGATCGGCACGATCCACGTGCCCTCCGACTCGCCGTAGGCCCCGACCCGGTCGGGGTCGACGCCGTCCACCTCCCGCAGGAGGTCGACCGAGCGCAGGTAGTCGGACGCCATGGCGACGTAGTCGCGGTCACGGGTCGAGTACGTGTCCAGGCGCTTGTCGGGGACGAGCGTCACGACGCCCGCGCTCGCGAGCTGCGTCGCGGCCTGCCGGAACGCCTGGGTGGACAGGCCCGTGCCGGCTCCGTGCACGAACACGACGCCGGCACGGTCGTCGAGGACCTCGCCTTCCTCGTCGACCGGCTGGCGCAGCATGCCGTTGACCTCCGCCCCGTCGAGCGGGATGGTCAGGGCAGTCTCGACGACGTCGAACTGGCCCACCGCACCGATCGTGCCGTCGTCCACGGACGCGGGGTCGGCACCGTTGATCGTCGTGTCGGGCGTCGCGGGCTGGAGGTGGTCGGTCACGGGGTCGGGATTCCACTGCGGGCCGGCCACGGCGCCCAGCACGGCCAGGCCGACCAGGATCACTGCGCTCGTCGTTACCGTCCGAAAGACCACGAACGGATGTTACTCGTGTGGTCCGACAAAGTCCTGGCCCGTCCGCCCAGCGGAGCGGGCCGGCAGGTCAGAAGCCGAGGCGCTGGAGCTGCTTGGGGTCGCGCTGCCAGTCCTTGGCGACCTTCACGTGCAGGTCGAGGTAGACGCGCGTGCCGAGCAGCTTCTCGATGCCCAGACGGGCCGTCGTGCCGACCTGGCGCAGGCGCGAACCACCACGCCCGATGACGATGGCCTTCTGGCTCTCGCGCTCGACGAACAGGTTGACCCGCACGTCGAGCAGCGGCGGCCGGCCCCGGTCGGGGTCGGACAAGCCCTCGCGCTCGGTGATCTCCTCCACGACGACGGCGAGCGAGTGCGGCAGCTCGTCGCGCACGCCCTCGAGCGCGGCCTCGCGGACGAGCTCGGCCACCATGACCTGCTCGGGCTCGTCGGTCAGCTCGCCGTCCGGGTAGAGCTCGGGGCCCTCGGGCAGGTGCGAGATCAGCACGTTCTGGAGCTCGGCGACCTGGTACCCGTCACGCGCGGAGACCGGCACGATGTCGGCCCACTCGTGGCCGTGCGCCCGGCCCAGCTGGTCGACGGCGATCAGCTGCTCGGCGAGCGCGCCCTTGTCGACGAGGTCCGCCTTCGTGACGGCCGCCACGACGGGCACCGCTCGGCGGCCCTCCATGAGCGGCGCGAGCTGCTGGGCGATGAAGTTGTCGCCCGGGCCGATCTTCTGGTCGGCAGGAATGCAGAACACGACGACGTCGACCTCGCCGAGCGTCTCCTTGACCAGGTCGTTGAGGCGCTCGCCCAGGAGCGTGCGCGGGCGGTGCAGGCCGGGCGTGTCCACGAGCACCAGCTGGGCGTCGTCGCGATGCACGATGCCGCGGATGGTGTGGCGCGTGGTCTGGGGACGCGCCGACATGATCGCGACCTTCTCCCCCACCAGCGCGTTGGTGAGCGTGGACTTGCCGACGTTCGGTCGGCCGACGAGGCAGGCGAAGCCGGAACGATGCTCGGGGGTGGCCTGCTGGTCGGTGGTGGTCACGTGCGTACTTCCTTCTGGTCTGGCGAGGCAGCGCTGCCGCTCGCTGCTGAGTCTGCTCCCTCGGGCCCGGAGCCGGGATCGGCCGCCCGCGACACGAGGATGGTCGAGAGCTGCTTGCGGCGTCCTTCGACCCGCTCGGCGACGAGGTGCAGCCCGCCGACGTCCGCGGTCGCGCCCGGGAGCGGGACCTTGCCGAGCGCCTTGGCGAGCAGGCCGCCGGCGGTGTCGACGTCGTCATCGTCGAGGCGCAGGTCGAAGAGCTCTCCGAGCTCGTCGACGGGCAGACGTGCAGGCACGCGGAACGAGCCGTCGTCCAGCTTCTGCGGTTCTGCCACCTCGACGGTGTCGTGCTCGTCGGTCAGCTCGCCCACCAGCTCCTCGAGGACGTCCTCGATGGTCACGAGGCCGGCGATCCCACCATACTCGTCGACGACGACGGCGATGTGCGAGCGCATGGCCTGCATCTGGCGCAGCAGGTCGTCGACCGGCTTGGACTCCGGCACGAACGCGGCGGACCGGGCGACCTCGGCGACCGCTCGGCCCGACGCCGACGGGTCGGCGTCCAGCACGCGCGCGACGTCCTTGAAGTAGGCGATGCCCATGAGGTCGTCCACCGAGTCGCCCACGACGGGCACCCGCGAGTAGCCGGACTTGAGGAACAGCCGCATGGCCTTGCTCAACGGCGTCTGCGCGCTCACCGTGACCATGTCGGTGCGGGGCACCATGACCTCGCGCGTGAGCGTCCCACCGAGCTCGAAGACCGACCGGATGAGCTGACGCTCCTCGGCCTCGATGGCCTCGTTCTCGCTCACCCGCTCGGCCATCTCGCGCAGCTCGTCCTCGGTGGGCGGCAGGTCGGGGATGCGGGCGGTCGAGCGGCGGGTGAGCCAGGCGGCGGCGCTGTGCACCATCGCCAGGGGCCCGGAGAGGGCCAGCAGCACGCGCGTCGGGCGGCGGAACCCGAGCGTGCGCGGGCTGAGGCGCACGAACACGACACCTGCGACGAGCCCGGCGACCCCCATGGCGACGAGGACCTGCCACCAGGTGTCGAACCAGGCCGTGAAGAGCAGTGTCACGGCCGCGAGCGCGACGGCTTCCGCGAGCACGCGAACCAGGGCGAACGAGGCGACCGCGGCCGTCGGGTCGACCACGAGGGCCTGTGCCCGCCGTACCCGCTCGGCCCGTGCGTGCCGGGCGGCGGGCTGTGCGTCGTCGTTCGCCTCGGCGTCGGCCTGCGCGTCGGCGAGCGACGACCGGGTGACCCGCAGGACGGCCGCCTCGCCGGCGGACAGGATCCCGGCCAGCGCGAGGCCGACGACCGCCACGAGCACCAGCAGGACCACGGGTACGCTCATCGGCCCGCGAGGAAGGTGAGCAGCAGCTTGCGCTGCAGGGCGAACATCTCCTTCTCCTCCTCGGGCTCGGCGTGGTCGTAGCCGAGGAGGTGGAGGATGCCGTGCGTGGTCAGGAGCAGCAGCTCCTCGGCCGTCGAGTGCCCGGCGGTCACGGCTTGCTCGGCCGCCACCTGCGGGCACAGGACGACGTCACCGAGCGTGCCGGGCGGGCTGAGCTCGCCGTCCCGGCCGGGCCGCAGCTCGTCCATCGGGAACGACAGCACGTCGGTCGGCCCGGGCTCGTCCATCCACTGCACATGCAGCTCGGACATCACAGTGGTGTCGACCAGGATGATCGACAGCTCGCTGCGCGGATGCACGTGCATGGCGTCCAGGACGAACCGGCCGAGCTCGGCGAACTCGGCCTCGTCGACCTCGACCCCGGACTCGTTGTTGACCTCGATGCTCAACCGCGGGCCTCTCGCTTCTCCGGTCGGTGGTCCTGGCCGCGGCGGTCGGGCCGGCGCCGGTTCGGACCGCGCTGGTCCGGCCGGGGTGCGACGACCTCCCACCGCGCGTAGGCGTCGATGATGTCGCTCACGAGCCGGTGCCGGACGACGTCGGACGACGTCAGGCGGCAGAACTCGACGTCGTCGACGCCCGTGAGGATGTCCTCGACGACGCGCAGGCCCGACGTCGTCCCGCCCGGCAGGTCGACCTGCGTGGCGTCGCCCGTGATGACCATCTTGGAGCCGAAGCCGAGCCGGGTCAGGAACATCTTCATCTGCTCGGTCGAGGTGTTCTGGGCCTCGTCGAGGATGATGAAGGAGTCGTTGAGCGAACGCCCGCGCATGAACGCCAGCGGAGCCACCTCGATCGTCCCCGCCTCGATGAGCTTGGGGATCGCCTCGGGGTCCATCATGTCGTGCAGCGCGTCGTACAGCGGGCGCAGGTACGGGTCGATCTTCTCGCTGAGCGTGCCCGGCAGGTAGCCCAACCGCTCGCCCGCCTCGACCGCCGGCCGCGTGAGGATGATCCGGTTGACGAGCTTGGACTGCAGCGCCTGGACGGCCTTGGCCATCGCGAGGTACGTCTTGCCCGTCCCGGCAGGGCCGATGCCGAACGTGATGGTGTTGGCGTCGATCGCGTCGACGTAGTGCTTCTGCCCCACCGTCTTGGGACGGATGGTGCGTCCGCGCGACGACAGGATGTTGAAGGTCAGGATCTCCGCGGGCCGCTGCGCGGTCGCGGCGCTGAGCATCGCGACGGACCGCCGGACGACGTCGGGCGTGAGCTGCGTGCCGGCCTCCGCGACCTCCATGAGCTCGTCGAGGAGGCGCGAGACGAGTGCGACGTCTCCTGCCGGTCCCGTGACGGCGAGCTCGTTGCCCCGCGCGTGGACGTCGACGGCGGGAAAGCCGTCCTCCACGGCGCGCAGGACGGCGTCTCGGCTTCCGAGGAGCGCGACCATGGGGATGTGCGGGGGCACGACGATTCGATGCTCGGACGAGTGCTCGACGCGCGCAGGCGCGCCACCAGGGCTGGGTGTCGATGTCATAGGCCGGCTGTCGCCGATGCACTCCTTCGGTCACGAGTCGTCCGGTGGGTCACCGGGTGCACGTCAGTCTATCGAGGCGGTGCGACATGCACACGGGCATTGCGGAGGCGCCCGCGGGGCCGGGATCGCTCAGAGGCGAGCCCACGGCAGAGCCCACAGCAGAGCTCACGGGAACGGCCGCACGGCCGTCGGCATGAGGTCGGCGAGCCGGACGTCGGCCACTCGCGCGGTGCTCCAGCCGACGGCCTCCATCATGCGGCCGTCGCCCAGGTAGATCGCCACGTGGTAGATCTTCGGGCTGCCGTAGAACAGCAGGTCGCCGCGCTGACGCTCGGCCACGGGCACGTGCTTGAACCCGTCGTGGTGGTAGAGCTTGCTCGACAGGTGGAACCCCGGCTCGGTGTGCCGCACCGTGGTCAGGGGCCGCGGGTCGAGCCCGGCCCCGTAGAGGCTCTGCAGCACCAGGCCCGAGCAGTCCACGCCCACGCGCGGGGTGTTCGACCCGCCCCACACGTAGCGCGAGCCGCGGTAGGTCAGGGCGGTGTCGATCATGGCTTCCACGTGGTCCGCCCGCGTCGAGCGCCGGTCCACCCGCAGCGGTGCGACGTACCGGTCGAGCGACGTCCAACCGCGGGCGGGCAGCCCCATGGCGAGCCAGGTCTGCTCGTCGACGTCGCCGGTGTCCGGCAGGCCGTGCGTGCGCTGGAGATCGCGGACCGCGGCGCGCAGGCCGGGCGACATCGTCTGGTGGTACTCCTCGACCCCGAGGCGGTCGGCCACGGCACGCACGCGCGCACCGTTGAACTCGGCGCGCAGCACCGCGCCCGCGCCGGTCGCGGGCCGGATCTCGTCGACGATCTTCAGGTACGGCCCCGGCACCTGGTAGGTGCGCTTCGCCACGGGCTCGGGCGCGCTCGACGCGCTCGGAGTCCCCGACGGCGCGGCCGCTCGCGGTGGTGCACCGGCCGGCGGGCTCGACGGCTGGCTCGACTGCGCAGAGCCGGGCGTGGCGTCGGACGCGGCGACGCGGTCCGGCTCGACCGACGCCGGGACTGCCGAGCACCCCGCGAGGACGCCGGCGGCCACCGCGGCCAGGACTGCCCCGCGCACCGCGGGCGGGGCGGGCATCAGGCCGGCGACCAGCCGAGCTGGGCGCCGCTGATCACGTGGCCGTGGACATGGAAGACGCTCTGCCCGGCCCGCGGGCCGGAGTTGAAGATGAGGCGGTACTGGCCGTCGGCCAGCTCGCCGGCCACCTGGTCCGCGAGCCCGACGACCGCGGCGAGCAGCTCCGGGTCGGACGCGGCCAGCACCGAGACGTCGCCGTGGTGCTCGCGCGGCACCACCAACACGTGCACCGGGGCCTGGGGGTCGATGTCCTTGAACGCGATCGCGCGGTCGTTGCTGGCGACCACGTCGGCGGGGATCTCGCCGGCGACGATCTTGCAGAACAGGCAGTCGGCGGCCTCGGTGCTGGTCATGCGGCAACGCTACCGCCGCTCGCGCCGCCGAGGGCGGTCAGGACCAGCGGCCCAGGCGGACGTTGAGCAGCGCGATCGCGACGGGGCCCGCGGTCGACGTGCGCAGCACGTGCGGGCCGAGCCGCGCCGCCACGGCGCCCGCGTCGGTCAGGGCCGTGAGCTCGGCGTCCGAGATCCCGCCCTCGGGCCCGACCACGACGAGCAGCTCGGGCGCCGGGCCCGATCCGGCCCGGGGCGCGGGCGGCGGGACCGCGTCGAGCGGTGTCGCCGCCTCCTCGTGCAGGACGACCACGGCGCCGCCGTCGGCCACGACCTCGCGCGTGCGCGCCGCGAGCTGCTTCGTCGTGAGCGCCTCTGCGACGGGCGGGTGACAGGCTCGCCGGGCCTGCTTGGCCGCAGCGCGCACGGTGGCCACCCAGCGCGCCCGGGACTTCGCGGCCCGCTCGCCGCGCCAGACGACGACCGCCCGTTCGGACTGCCAGGGCACCACCGCGTCGACACCCACCTCGACGGCCGCCTCGACGGCGAGCTCGTCGCGGTCACCCTTGGCGAGCGCCTGGACGAGCGTCACGACGACGTCGGGCGCGGGCTCGACGACGACCTCCTCGACGCGCAGAGTCAGCTCCGCACCCGTCACCGACTCCACCCGGCAGTGCACCCGGGTGCCGGCGCCGTCGACCACGTCGATGCGCTCGCCCGGCCCGCGCCGCTGGACGACACCCGCGTGCCGCCCTTCCGCGCCGTCGAGCAGATAGACGTCCCCGGGCGCGAGCGCCGACAGGACCGTGGCACCCTCGGCGAGGAACACCGGTGCGCTCATCCGACCCCTCCTCTGCTGTCGTCCGGGGTACCGGTCAGCGCCCGCTGAGCTTGTCCCGCAGCCGCGAGAACACGCCCGGGTGCGCGGCGGCGAGCCGCGGGTCGGGGCGCTCCTCCCCGCGCAGCTCGGCGAGCGAGCGCAGCAGCTCGGTCTGCTGCTCGTCGAGGCCAGTCGGTACCTGGACGTCGACGTGCACGTTGAGGTCACCGCGGCCGGCCGCGTGCAGGTGCCCGACGCCGAGACCCTTGAGCGTCACGACCTGACCCGGCTGCGTGCCCGGGCGCAGGTCGATCTCCTGCAGGCCGTCGAGCGTCTCGAGCTCGACCACGGTGCCCAGCGCGGCAGCCGTCATGGGTACCGGGAGCGTGCAGTGCAGGTCGTCGCCGCGGCGCACGAAGATGTCGTGCGGCTTCTCGCGGATCTCGACGTAGAGGTCGCCGGCCGGGCCGCCGCCCGGACCGACCTCGCCCTGCGACGTGAGCTTGATGCGCGTGCCCGTGTCGACGCCGGCGGGCACGTTGACGGCGATCGTGCGCCGCGAGCGCACGCGGCCCTCGCCGGAGCAGTCGGCGCACGGCTCCGGGATGATCGTGCCGAATCCCTGGCAGGCCGCGCACGGAGCCGTGGTCATGACCTGGCCCAGGAACGAGCGGGCGACACGCTGGACGTTGCCCCGGCCCTGGCAGACCTCGCACGTCTTGACCGAGGTGCCCGGTCGGCACCCGTTCCCGCCGCACGTGCCGCACACCACGGCCGTGTCCACCTGGAGCTCGCGCTTCGCCCCGAACGTCGCCTCGGCCAGCTCGACGTCCAGGCGGACGAGCGCGTCCTGGCCGCGGCGTGCCCGCGGGACGGGGCCGGTCTGCGCGGCGCCGCCCCCGAAGAACGTCTCGAAGATGTCCTGGAAGCCGAAGCCGTTGCCGAACCCGCCGGCGCCGCCACCGGGCGCCGTGGGGTCGACGCCGAGGTCGTACTGCCGCCTCTTGTCGGGGTTCGACAGCACCTCGTAGGCGCGGGCGACGTCCTTGAACCGGTCCTCACCCGCCTCCCCGGCGACGTCCGGGTGCAGCTCGCGCGCGAGCTTGCGGTACGCCTTCTTGATCTGGTCGGACGAGGCGTCGCGAGGGACGCCCAGGATCTCGTAGTAGTCGGTCACAGGTCTCTCTTCGGTGACGTGCGCGAGGCGGGTTCAGGTCCGGTGTGCTCGGGCGGGTCAGGCGCTACGGCTCAGTTCGGCAGGACTCGGGACAGATATCGTGCGACGGCGCGGACGGCTGCGATGGTGCCGGGGTAGTCCATGCGGGTGGGCCCGACCGAGCCGAGGAACGCTACCGTGTCGCCGTCGGTGCCGTACCCCGACGCGACGACCGACGCCTCGGTCAGGCCGTCCAGCCGGTTCTCGTGCCCGATGCGCACGGCGACGCCGTCGGCCGCCATCTCGGTCAGCAGGCCCAGCAGCACGACCTGTTCCTCGAGCGCCTCGAGCACCGGGCTGAGCCCCTGCTCGAACCGCATCTCGGCGCGGGCCAGGTTGGCCGTGCCCGCGAGCACGATGCGCTCCTCGCTCTCCTCGCCGAGCGTCTCGATCACGAGGTCGGCGACGCTCTGGACGACCGGCCGCAGCTCGGGTCCGACCATCTCGAGCACCCGGGCGAACGCGGTCGCCAGCTCCGAGAGCCGTTTGCCCGCCGCGGCCGCGTTGAGGCGGACCCGCAGCTCCGCCAGCGTGGCCTCGTCGAGCGGGTCGCGCCCGTCGTCGAGCCCGGGGTCGAGGAAGCGCTGCTCGACGCGCCCCGTGTCGGTGATGACGACGACGAGCATCCGGCCTTCGCCGAGCGGCACCAGCTCGAGGTGGCGCAGCCCCGAGAGCCGCAGCGACGGGTACTGCACGACCGCGACCTGGCCCGTGATCTGGGCGAGCAGCCGGCCCGCACGGGTCAGGACGTCGTCCAGGTCGACGGCCTCGGACAGGAAGGTCTCGATCGCGCGCTTCTGCGGGGCCGACAGCGGCCGGACCTCCGCGAGCCGGTCGACGAACAGCCGGTAGCCCTTGTCGGTCGGCACGCGGCCCGCGGACGTGTGCGGCTGGGCGATGTACCCGGCCTCCTCGAGCGCGGCCATGTCGTTGCGGATCGTGGCGGGCGAGACGCGAAGTCCGTGGCGCTCCGTCAGGATGCGCGACCCTACGGGTTCGCGCGTGCGGACGTAGTCCTCGACGATCGCACGCAGGACCTCGAGCCGGCGGTCCTCGCTCATTCGTCCTCCTCCCGCGTGGCCATGGCATCCCTATTAGCACTCTGAGTCGCTGAGTGCCATCTTACGCAGGACGGCACCCGCATTGGTGGCGGCTCTGAGGGTATGCCTTAGGCGGGCAGGCGTCGCCGTCCGGGCGGGAACGCAAAGATAGGGAGGTCGCCCGATGTGCCCGGGGTACCTCATTCACGAGGCTGGAAGCACATCACGCCACGGGCGAACGGCCCACGGCGACCAGCCGAGGAGCAGCACCATGGACGCCTGGACCCACCTCGAGATCTTCCGCACCGACGAGCAGCGACGCGACCGCGAGAACGAGCGGCGTCGTTCCGTCCGGGAGCGGGCCGGCGAGCAGCACCCGCGAGCGAAGGCCCCCCGGGCCGGCCGTCCGCGGCGCGTCCGCCAGCTCGTCCCCACGCGCTTCGCCTGACCCGTGACGAGCGCCACGAGCGCAGCGTCCGCCCTGCTCCCGGTGCGGCACGATGGTGCCATGCCGGGTATCAGAGCCCACCTGGTGGGCAGGTCGCGGGAGCTGAAGGCCCTGCTCGACGCGCTGGACGACGCGCGCGGCGGTGCCGCGCGCACGGTGGTCGTCGCGGGCGAGGCGGGCATCGGCAAGACGCGGCTGCTCGACGAGTTCGCCGCCTCGGCCGGCGACGACGTGCTGATCGTGCGTGGCCAGTGCGCGGACTCGGGCTCCGGCCCGGTCCCCTACGCCGCGCTCGCCGAGGTCGTGCGGGGCGTCGTCCAGGCGATCGGGCCGGAGCGCGCGCTCGCGGCGGCAGGTCCCGCGGCCGAGGTGCTCGACGCCCTGGTCCCCGGCTTCGCCGCGCGCGCCGCCGGCGTCCAGGAGCCCGGCATCCTGCGCTCGGGCACCGACCAGCGCACGGGCACCGACCCGGGCCGCCTCCCCGACGTCGTCTCGGAGCTCCTGACCGACGTCGCGCGTGAGCGGCCGGTCGTCGTGGTGCTCGAGGACCTGCACTGGTCCGACGACGTCACCCGTGCCACCGCCATGCGGCTCGCGCGGACCATGCCTGGCGTACCGCTGCTGCTCCTGCTGAGCTACCGCAGCGACGACGTCGGCCGGGGCCATCCCCTGCGCCCCGCGCTGGTCGAGCTCCAGCGCGCGCGGCTCGCGACCCAGGTCGAGCTCGCTCGTCTCGCACCCGACCAGGTGCTCGAGCTGGCGCGCGCGCTGCTCGACGTCGAGGCCGGCACCGGGACCGGCACCGAGACCGGCACCGCCACCAACGGCAACGGCAACGGCAACGGGTATCCGGCCGCGAACGCCGTCGAGCTCGAGGACCTCACGCTGCGCAGCGAGGGCGTCCCGTTCTACGTCGAGGAGCTCGTCAGCTTCCTCGGCACCGACCTGCCCGACTCGCTGCGCGACATCCTGCTGCTGCGCTACACGCAGCTCCGGGCCGAGGCCCGTGCGTTCTGCCGGGCCGTCGCGGCCGCGGGCCAGGGCGCCTCGCACGAGCTGCTGACCGCGGCGCTCCGTGACTCGCCGCTGGCTGCCGACAGCGAGGACGCCGCGCGCGAGGCGGTCGATGCCCGGGTGCTGCTCGCGACGGACGACGGCTACGCGTTCCGGCACGCACTGGTCCAGGAGGCGGTCTACGCGGAGCTGCTGCCCAGCGAGCGGCGCCGCCTGCACGCGGCGTACGCCTCGGTGCTCGAGCAGCGCCCACCGTCGGTCGCCACGCTGGCTGCGGTCGCCGACCACTGGTGGCGTGGCCGCGTGCCGGACCGCGCGCTGGCCGCGGCCGTCGCCGGGCAGGACGCGGCGCAGGACGCCGCGGCGACGTCGACCGCCGTCGCGCTGGGCGAGCGGGCTCTCGAGCTGTGGGAGCAGGTGCCCGACGCCGAACAGGTCACCGGCGTGCACCACGCCGCACTCCTGTCCCGCGTCGCGGAGTCGCTGCGCGACTCGACCCGGCTCGACCGTGCGCTCGCGCTCGCCCACCAGGCGCTCGACGCGTGGCCGGCGGACGACCCCGCGGGCCTGGCACGCCAGCTGGACTCGACCGCCGTCATCTCGTGGCAGGCGGGCTCGCCGGAGGGTCAGGAGCTCATCGAGCGCGCCCTCGAGCTCGTTCCGCCGGGCACGGCCGACGACGTCCGGGCGCGGCTCTTGCTCGACCTCGCCCGCGCCGACATGCTGAGCGGCCGCGACCTCGCCGCGATCCAGGCCGGCACCCTGGCCTACGAGGCCGGTATGGCCGCGGGCGTCCCCACGGTCGCGTCCCTCGCGCTGAACATGCGCGGGACGAGCCGCGTGCATCGGGGCGACGAGCGCGGCCTGGACGACCTGGACCGTGCGCGCGAGCTGGCGGGCGACAGCTGGCTCGCGCTCGGCCGCTACTTCACGAACACCTCCGACGTCCACCTGCTGCGTGGGGAGTACGCGCGGGCGCTGGAGCTCGCCGAGGAGGGCGCGCAGCTCGCCCGCGAGCGCGGCGCCGGCTGGGGCTCACGCGCGATGCTCGAGGGCAACGCCGCCGAGGCGCTCGTGGGCCTCGGACAGCTCGAGCGTGCCGCGGACTGGTACGAGCGGGCGACCCAGCTGTTGGCGCCGAGCGTCTTCTCGGTCTACGTGGAGGAGAACTGGCTCTGGCTGCTGGTCCAGCGCGGACGCCTGGACGAGGCAGACGCCATGGCGCGCTCCCGGCGCGCGACCTGGGAGCGCTTCGGCCGCCTCGAGCTCCAGGTGCGCGCGGGGGTCACGCGCACCCTGAGCGAGCTCGCGCTGCTGCGGGGCGACCTGCCCGAGGCCCTCCGGCTCGTCTCCGTCCTCGTGGCCCCCGACCACGACCGCTCGGCGCCGTACGACCTGCCGACGCTCGCCCTCGCGGCACGGGTGCTCGCGACGGCTCGCGCGAGCGGCGAGCCGGTCGACGTGGGGCCGTACCGGGCTGCCCTCGGCGAGCTCGTCGGCTGGCCCACGTACGCGGTGTGGGCCGCGGTGTTCGACGCCGAGCTCGGCGAGGGCCCGTGGTCAGCCGTGACGGAGCTGCCCGGCCCGGCGTTCCTGCGCCCGTACGCGCTCTGGCGATGGGGTGAGCAGCTGCTCGCCGAAGGGGACCGCGCGGGCGCCCGCGAGCAGCTCGAGCGTGCCGTGGCCGAGGCCGAGGCCATCGGCGCCAGGCTCGTGCGCGAACGTGCCGGCGCCCTGCTCGCCGACGCCGGGCTGTCGGACACGCAGCCCACGACGGACCGTGACGGTGCCCGCCTCACGGCCCGCGAGGCCCAGGTCCTCGACCTCGTCGCCGAAGGGCTGACCAACGGACAGATCGCCCAACGCCTCTATCTGAGCCCCAAGACGGTGTCGGTGCACGTCTCGGCGATCCTGCGCAAGCTCGGGGTGACGAGCCGCACGGAGGCCGCCGTCCGCGCCCGGTCGTCCTGACCGCTCGCGGGCGTGTCCGCGCCCGTCCGCGCGTGCGGCGCGCCTAGGCTCCGGCTCGTGCATGACCGCTACGGCTCCGACGTCCTCGCCTCGACGACCGCCGACGGCGTCCGTCCGGGCTCCGCGCACCACCGCCGGCGCCCGACGTCACGACCCCTGCCCGCCGAGACCGGCCTGGTGGTCGAGGACGTCACGACCGGCTGGGTCGGGGCGGTCGTGCGGGTCGAGAAGTCGGGCGGCGTGCACCTCGTCGTGCTCGAGGACCGACGCGGCCGGACGCGGTCGTTCCCGCTCGGGCCGGGCTTCTGGGTCGACGGCGCGCCGGTCGAGCTGACCGCGCCCGTGACGGCGCCCGCACCGGCGGCTCCCACGCGCACGGCGTCGGGCTCGGTGGCCGTGGCCGGGCAACGCGCGCGCGTGGCCCGGGGCTCGCGGATCTGGGTCGAGGGCAAGCACGACGCCGAGCTCGTCGAGAAGGTCTGGGGCGACGACCTGCGGGTCGAGGGCGTCGTCGTCGAGATGCTCGACGGCGTGGACAACCTCGCCGACGCGCTCGCCGACTTCGGGCCGACGCCCGAGCGGCGCGTCGGCGTCCTGGTGGACCACCTGGTCCCCGGTTCCAAGGAGCGGCGGCTGGCCGACGCGGCCTTGTCGACCGTGCCCCGCGGCACGGTCCTGGTGCTCGGACACCCCTACGTGGACGTGTGGCAGGCCGTGAAGGCCGAGCGCCTGGGGCTGGACCGCTGGCCCGTCATCGAGCGTGGCACCGAGTGGAAGCGCGGCATCCTGCGCGAGCTCGGCTGGCCCGCGTCGTCGCAGGAGGACGTCGCCCGCGCCTGGCAGCGCATCCTGCGGTCTGTCCGCGACTTCAGAGACCTCGACCCGGCCCTGCTGGGCCGGGTCGAGGAGCTCATCGACTTCGTGACGACGACGGACTGAGGCCGTCACCGCCAGGACGCGGGATAGGAGTACGCGGGCAGCACGCGGGCCACGAGCAGGGCAGTTCCGACCACGATGACCAGTGCCGGCAGCAGCGCGGTCAGCACGTAGGCCGGGCCGACGTCGTTGAGCTCGATCGCCGCCGCCGCGACGACCGCGGGCACGTGCGGTGCGCCCAGCAGGACCATGAGGACCAGCGTGAGGGCCGCCGCGCCCGCCGCCGCGTACATCGACGGCCCGGCGAGGGCGGCGACCGGGAGCGCCACCCCGGCCGCCGCGGCGTAGGCGGGCACCACGGCTGCCGGCCGGGCCGGTGGTGCGGTCGGCGCCATGGCGACCACGGCGGCCGAGGCGACGAACGGGAGCGCGAAGACGCCGAGTCCCGTGGTGCGCGTGACGAGTGCCAGGAGCAGCACGGCGGTCAGCAAGACCGTGCCTGCCCCGAGCGCGGGAGCCATCCGGACCTGGCCGAGCGCCCGGTACGGCACGGAGATGCGCAGGGGTTCCTCCCGGGAGCCCATGGTCAGAGGGCCCGCCGGAGAAAGCCCCGCAGGAGCTGGGCGATCTCGTCCCCATGGGTCTCGAGGGCGAAGTGGCCGGCGTCGAGCAGGTGGATCTCCGCGTCCGGCAGGTCCCGCGCGAAGGCCTGGGCTCCGGCCGGGCCGAAGATCTCGTCGTTCCTGCCCCAGGTGACCAAGGTGGGCGGCTGGTGGTCACGGAAGTAGCGCTGGAAGTCCTCGTAGGCCGGGATGTTGAACTGGTAGTCGTAGAAGAGCTGGAGCTGGATCTCCTTGTTGCCCGGCCGGTCCAGACCCGCCTGGTCGAGCAGCCAGGTGTCCGGCGAGAGCCGGTCGAGGCGGTCGGCCGGCACCCCGTGGGTGTACTGCCACCGGGTCGCCTGGGCCTCGAGCAGCGGGCGGACCGCCGGCTCGTGGGCCGCCCGGTCCTGGGCGTGGGCGAACAGCACGTCCCAGAACGGCGTGAACCCCTCGGTGTACGCGTTACCGCTCTGGCTGACCAGCGCGGTGATGCGGCCCGGGTCGCGGCTGGCGATCCGGAGCCCGATCGGCGCGCCGTAGTCCTGTACGTAGAGCGCGAAGCGGCCCACGCCGATCTGGTCGAGCAGGCGGGTGGTGACCTCGGTCAGCTTCTCGAAGGTGTAGTCGAGCTCGTTGACGGGCGGGGCGTCCGACCGGCCGAAACCCAGGTGGTCCGGCGCGACCAGATGGAACTCGTCCGACAGGTCGGCCATGAGGTTGCGGAACATGTGCGAGCTGGTCGGGAACCCGTGCAGGAGCACGACGGTCGGGTGGCCGGGGTCGCCGGCCTCACGGTAGAACACCGACCGCCCGTCGACGTCGGCCTGCCTGTACCGGGTGGTGAAACTGGACATGCGACACACTCCCCTCGATCGGAGAACGCTCGTTCTCCGCTGATGTCGCTAGAGTAGGGAACGAACGTTCTCCAATGCAAGGGGTGTGGGCGACATGGACCGCGGGACCGCCGAAGAACAGCTCCTCGACGCCGCCGACCGCCTCTACTACGAGAAGGGGATCCAGGCCGTCGGGATGGACGAGGTGCGCGGGACGTCCGGCGTCTCCTTGAAGCGGCTGTACCAGCTCTACCCCTCCAAGGACGAGCTCGTGCAGGCCGTGCTCCGCCGCCGCGACCACCGCATCCGTGCGGACCTCGCCGGCTACACCGGCTCCCCGACGGACCCCGCGGAGCGGGTCCTGGCGGTCTTCGACTATCTGTACGACTGGTTCCGCCAGCCGGACTTTCGCGGGTGCGCCTTCATCAACTCGTTCGCGGAGCTCGGCCCGTCGTCGGACGGCGTGGCCGACGTCGTCCGGACGGCGAAGCAGGCGCTCGCGGACCACCTCCGCGACCTCGTCGAAGCCGCGGGCCGGCCCGTGGAGCTGGCCGACCAGCTCGTGGTCCTCGCGAACGGTGCCATGGTGACCGCGGCGATCACCGGGTCGCCCGAGCCGGCCAGGCACGCCCAGGCCGCGGCTCGGCAGCTCCTGGCGAGCTCCGTCGGTCACGAGTCCCGGGCGACCTGACGGCCCGGGGCCGCGCGGCCCCGGGTGACCGGGTGGACGAGCCCGCGACGAGCGCGGCCCCCGCCCGCACACGGCGGACGGGGGCCGGGCTCGCGAGGCGTCAGCGCCGGAAGTGGGCGCCCATCCGCTCGCCCGCCACCTGGGCGGCACGGTCGGAGGCCTTGGCCGTGCCGTTGACCGAGCTCGTCGACATGGCGTAGGTCAGGATCGCGTGCGCGACCGCGTCCGACATCTCCTCGAGTGCGGCCGTGTTGACGTTGCTGATCACGCCGCCGTACTCGAGCGCGCCGCCGTACGCGTCGTTCAGTGCCTCGTAGAGGTCGGCGTCCGCGCCGTCGGCGACGGGGTCGAGACTGTCGCACGCCTGGTGGTAGCAGGGGTCGTAGGCCACCGGCTCGCCGTCGAACGTGGCCAGCCCGCCGTAGAGGGCGACCTGGTCGTCGGTCTTCGTGTCCTCCGCACCGGTGAACAGGCCGCCCGCGGGGATGCCGGCCGTGATGAACGCGTCGTAGTCCGACCGCCCGTCGAAGGCCGTCGGCTCGGACGCGAGGCCCTCGGAGTCGAAGAAGTCCTCGAAGACCTGCTCGATGTCGTCGCTGCCGCTCGGACCCTTGATCCCGAACGCCGAGCCGTCCCCGTCGTAGATGAACCGGGCGAAGTTCGGCGACCCGATCATGTCGAAGTTGAGGTACAGCTCGATGTCCTTGGTCTCTCGCTTCGTCAGGCTGTCGACGTAGTTCTGGGAACCGACCAGGCCGGCCTCCTCGGCCCCCCACCAGGCGAACCTGATCGTGTTGCGGGGCTGGATGTCGAGCTGGGCGATCTGCAGAGCGGTCTCGAGCAGCGTCGCCGAGCCGGTGCCGTTGTCGTTGATGCCCGGCCCCTCGGCCACCGAGTCGAGGTGTGCGCCCGCCATGACGACCCGGTCGTCGCGCCCGGTCGGCGTCTCGGCGATCAGGTTGGTCGTGGGGACGTCGAGGGCGATCTCGGTCTGCGTCACGAGGTGGACGGTCACCGTGCCCTGAGCAGCCAGCGTCGCCAGCTCGTTGCCGACCTCGAACGAGGTACCGACCACCGGAAGGTCGTCGGAGAACTCGAACCCGAGCGTCGGGTTGAGCGTCTCGGTGCGCCCTTCCTGGCCCTCGTTGAAGATGACCACGCCGACCGCCCCGGCCAGGAAGGCGTTGTGCGCCTTGACCGAGAAGTCGCACGTGCCACGCTGGACGAGGGCGATGCTGCCCGCCGTGAAGTCGTCGAAGTCCTCCGGCTCACAGCCGCTCGTGGACGTGCCCGCCTCCGCGCCCGGAGGCAGGACGACGTCGACGGGCTCGAGCGCCGCGGTCACATCGCCGCTGCCGGAGTACTCCGCGGTGAAGAAGTCCTCGCCCTCGACGTACGCCTCGGGGTCGGGCGAGACCCGCTCGAACACCGGGTCGCCGAGCTCGCGGAACGAGTTGAAGAGGAACTCCTGCCGCTCGACCTCGTAGCCGGCCGCGACGAGGAGACCCTCGATGTAGTCGAGCGACTCTGCGTAACCTTCGGTGCCGCTGGCCCGGGTACCCCCGGCGCCGTCGGCGATCTCCTGCAGCTCTGCCAGGTGGTCCATGATCGCGTCCGACGTCACGGCGTCGCGCAGCTCCGTCGTGTCGACCGGTACGGCTGCCTGGGCACTGACCGCGACGGCGGCCGTCAACGCTGCGGCGCTCATCATCGCGACCGCTGTCCTGCGAGATCTCTGCACGCTTCCTCCCTGGACCGGGACGGACCGAGGCGACACGGGTCACGTGTGCGTGGCGTCGTCGCCGCGGACGGATTTCGCCATCCTCCGCCTTCCGCCCCGCAAGTCAAGGGTGGGTCGCCGAGGCAACTCTCCATAGGTGCGGGCCGGCCGCGGTATGGCGGTCGTGAGCTCAGAGGGGCGTCAGGCGGGCTGCTGGCCGATCAGACGGCGGTACGCGAACGCGACCGCGACGTAGCTCAGCGGGATGGTGACGAACAGGCCGAGCCCGAACGGGATGGCACCGAGGATGTTGACGCCGATCAGCGCCAGCAGCAGCAGGAACACCGAACCGAAGTTCCTGGCCACGAGCGACCAGCTCGAGCGGATCGCCGTGATCGCATCCTCACCCCGGTCGAGCGTGAAGTAGTACACGAAGGTCGAGAAGATGTAGACGGCGAGGCCCGGCAGGATGCACAGGATCAGCCCGATACTCGACAGGATGGTCACGATGAACGCTGCAAGGATCACGTGCAGCACGTTGCTGATGCGGAAGAACGCGCCGACGCGTGGCCGGTTGCCCGTCGTCTCGTCGAGCGCGCCGCGGGTCAGGAACGCCGTGATCACATAGCTGAGGATCGACCCGAGCAGGGCCAGCAGCACCGTCGCGACGGTGATGCCACCGGCGGCGGCGAGGTCGGTGCTGCTGGTGTAGTCGTCGACGTCGAACGACCTGTCGAAGCTGCCCGTGAGCCAGTTGTACAGGGCCGAGACACCCAGCAGGATCAGCGAGACCAGCAGCCATGGGCCGAGGTTCGACGTGACCTTGTGCCAGCCGTACGAGACCGCCTCCCCGACCCGGAACGGCGGGCCCGCGTAGCCACCCTGGTGGCCGGCCTGGCCGTACGCGGGCGGTTGGCCGTATGCCGGTGGCTGCTGGCCGTACCCGGGTGGTTGCTGACCGTAACCCGGCGGCTGCTGACCGTACCCGGGCGGCTCTTGGCCGTACCCCGGTGGTTGCTGACCGTAACCCGGCGGCTGCTGACCGTACCCGGGCGGCTCTTGGCCGTACCCCGGTGGTTGCTGGCCGTACGTCGGCTGCTGAGGTGTGGGCGGCTGCGTCGGCGGCTGCGTGGGCGGCTGCGTCGGTGGCTCGGTCGGCGGCTGCGTCGGTGGCTCGGTCGGCGGCTGCGTCGGCGGCTGCCACGGGTCCGGGGTGCGCTCCGGTTCGCCCGGATCGCGCGGTGGTTGCCCGCCGGTGTTCTCGCTCATGGGAGCGCCTCCCTCGAACTTGCAGGTCGCAACCACTCTCGCGGCACTCACGGCCTACCGCCACCGCAACCGGCTGCGAGACAATGCGTCGTGGCGCCCACACCTGGAAGGTGCCCGGAGGGGAGACACGATGAGCGAGCCGACAGACCCGGGCACCGAGCGCCCTCAGCCGCCCCACGGGACCCCGCCGCCGCAGGGCCACCAGCCCGCGTACGGCCAGCCCTCGTTCGGCCAGCCGCCGCACAGCCAGCCCTCCTACGGCCCGGCTCCGTATGGCCAGCCCTCGTACCCGCCTCGCCCACCGTTGTCGCCGTCCGACGAGCAGACGTGGGCGGTCCTGAGCCACATCGGAGCGCTGGTGCTGACGCTGCTGTCCGCCGGCACGCTCGGGTGGCTGCCCCCGCTCGTCATCTGGCTCGTCTTCCGCGGCCGCAGCCCTTACCTGGACGACCACGCGAAGGAGTCGCTGAACTTCCAGGTCACGCTCCTGATCGCGTACGTGGTCGGGCTCATCACGCTCTTCGCGGTGATCGGGATCCTCATCCTGGTCGCGGCCTTCGTGCTGGCACTGGTCTGCGGCATCATGGCGTCGGTCGCCGCGAGCAGGCACGAGCCCTACCGCTACCCGGTCTCGATCCGCTTCGTCAGCTGAGCTCGCGCACGACGGCGTCGGCGAGCAGCCGGCCGCGCCGCGTGAGCGTGGCACGACCGTGGACGGCCGCGACGCCGTCGAGCAGTCCCCGGGCCACGAGCCCGGCGACGGCGTGGCGTCCGCGGTCGTCGAGCGCCCCGAGGTCGAGACCGTCGCGCAGCCGCACGCCGAGCATGACCCGCTCGAGCTGAGCCTCGGCCGGCGAGAGGATCTCGCGGCCCGCGGCCGGTGAGCGGCCCCCTTCCAGCAGCGCCGCGTACCGCCGCGGGTGCTTGACGTTCCACCACCGCACGCCGGGCGCGCCGTCCGGCCCCGCGACGTACGAGTGCGCCCCGGGTCCTACGCCCCACCAGTCGTCGCCACGCCAGTAGGCGAGGTTGTGCCGGCACGCGTGCTCGTCGCCGCGGGCCCAGTTGCTCACCTCGTACCAGGTCAGACCGGTCGCGCCGAACGCCTCGTCCGCGAGCTCGTACTTGGCCGCCTGGTCGTCGTCGGACGGCAGCGCGAGCTCGCCACGCCGCACCTGCGCGTGCATCTTGGTCCCGGGTTCGACGACGAGCGCGTACGCCGAGACGTGGTCGACGCCGGTCTCGAGCACGGTGTCGAGCGACACGCGCCAGTCGTCGAGGGACTCGCCGGGCGTGCCGTAGATCAGGTCGAGCGACACGTCGAGCCCGGCGTCCCGCGCCCACCGCACGGCGTCGGGCACCCGGCGAGGGTCGTGGGTGCGCTCGAGCGTCGCGAGCACGTGCGGCACCGCCGACTGCATGCCGAACGAGACGCGCGTGAACCCGCCGTCGGCCAGCAGGCGCAGCGACTCGGGCGTGACCGAGTCCGGGTTCGCCTCGGTCGTGACCTCCACGCCCGGCGCGAAGCCCCACGCGTCGTCCACGCCGCGCAGCACCCGCACCAGGTCCGACGCCGGCAGCATCGTGGGCGTGCCGCCCCCGAAGAACACGGTCGAGACGGGCCGCGGCGGCAGGCCGGCACCCGCCAGGACCTTGCGCGCGAGCTCGACCTCCCGCAGCGCCGTCGTCGCGTACGCCGCCTGGTTCGCTCCCCCGCCCAGCTCGGCCGCCGTGTAGGTGTTGAAGTCGCAGTACCCGCAGCGCACGGAGCAGAACGGCACGTGCACGTAGACCCCGAACGCGCCCGGGCGGGGCCCGGCGATCGATGCGGGGAGCGAGCCGTCGTCGGGCGCGGGCACGCCTTGCGGCAGAGCGGGCACGCCTACTTCTTCTTGTCCTTGCCGGACGACGAGTCCGAGGACAGCGCGGCGATGAAGGCGTCCTTCGGGACCTCGACGGAACCGATGTTCTTCATGCGCTTCTTGCCCTCCTTCTGCTTCTCCAGGAGCTTGCGCTTGCGGGAGATGTCGCCGCCGTAGCACTTGGCGAGAACGTCCTTGCGCATGGCGCGGATCGTCTCGCGCGCGATGACGCGCGCGCCGATCGCGGCCTGGATCGGCACCTCGAACTGCTGCCTCGGGATGATGTCCTTGAGCTTGCCCGTCATGAGGACGCCGTAGTCGTACGCCTTGTCGCGGTGGACGATCGCGCTGAAGGCGTCCACCTGCTCGCCCTGGAGCAGGATGTCGACCTTGACGAGGTCGGCCGACTGGTCGCCCGAGGGCTCGTAGTCGAGCGACGCGTAGCCACGCGTGCGGGACTTGAGCTGGTCGAAGAAGTCGAACACGATCTCGGCGAGCGGCAGGGAGTAGCGCATCTCGACGCGGTCCGAGGACAGGTAGTCCATGCCGAGCTGCACGCCACGGCGCTCGGTGCACAGGCCCATGACGGTCCCGACGAACTCGGTCGGCATGAGGAGGGTCGCCTTGACGACCGGCTCGCGGACCTCCTTGATCTTGCCCGTCGGGAACTCGCTCGGGTTGGTGACCTTGATCTCCTCGCCGTCCTCCATCGTGACGTCGTAGACGACGTTGGGCGCCGTCGAGATGAGGTCCAGGTTGAACTCGCGCTCCAGGCGCTCGCGCACGATCTCCAGGTGGAGCAGCCCGAGGAACCCCACACGGAATCCGAATCCCAGGGCCACCGACGTCTCGGGCTCGTAGTTGAGCGCGGCGTCGTTGAGCTTGAGCTTGTCGAGCGCCTCGCGCAGCGCCGGGTAGTCCGAGCCGTCGATCGGGTACAGGCCCGAGAAGACCATGGGCTTGGGGTCGCTGTAGCCGCCGAGCGCCTTGGCCGCGGGCTTGGCCGAGTTCGTGACGGTGTCGCCCACCTTGGACTGGCGCACGTCCTTGACGCCCGTGATCAGATACCCCACCTCTCCGACGCCGAGGCCCTTCGTCGGGCTGGGCTCGGGCGAGATGACGCCGATCTCGAGCAGCTCGTGCGTCGCGCGCGTCGACATCATGACGATGCGCTCGCGCGGGTTGAGGGCACCGTCGATGACGCGCACGTACGTGACGACCCCGCGGTAGGTGTCGTAGACGGAGTCGAAGATCATCGCGCGGGCGGGGGCGTCGGCGTCCCCGGTCGGCGGGGGCACGAGGTCGACGATCCGGTCGAGCAGGACCTCGACGCCCTCGCCCGTCTTGCCCGACACCTTGAGCACGTCGTCCGGGTCGCCGCCGACGAGGTTGGCCAGCTCCTCGGCGTACTTCTCCGGCTGGGCCGCCGGGAGGTCGATCTTGTTGAGGACCGGGATGATCTCCAGGTCGTTCTCCATCGCCAGGTACAGGTTGGCGAGCGTCTGCGCCTCGATGCCCTGCGCGGCGTCCACGAGCAGCACCGCGCCCTCGCACGCCGCGAGCGAGCGCGAGACCTCATAGGTGAAGTCGACGTGGCCCGGCGTGTCGATCATGTTGAGCGCGTGCGGCTGGTCGCCGACCTGCCACGGCATGCGCACGGCCTGCGACTTGATCGTGATGCCGCGCTCGCGCTCGATGTCCATGCGGTCGAGGTACTGGGCGCGCATCGCGCGCGCCTCGACCACGCCAGTGAGCTGGAGCATGCGGTCCGCCAGCGTCGACTTGCCGTGGTCGATGTGCGCGATGATGCAGAAGTTGCGGATCAGCTCGGGCGCCGTGGCGTTCGGCTCGATGCGTGCGCTGAGCGCAGGTCCGGGGATGGGCAACGCGTTCTCGCTCCGTCGGTCAGGGTTCGGGTGCGGTCCGGATGCGGATCCGGGTGTGCCCGCTGAACAGGCCCGTCCATTCTCCCACGTCGTTCGCGCCCGGCGGGGCTCGGCGCCCGTCCGGCCGCCGACGGCGGACGCCGTGCGAGCACCGCACCGCCGTGCCTAGGTTCGTACCACCGAACGCACGACCACGAGACGAAGGGAGAGCACCCCATGGCTCACCTGACCGGAAAGCGCGCGCTGGCGATCGTCACGAACTATGGCGTCGAGCAGGACGAGCTCGTCGTCCCCGTCGAGCACCTGCGGGAGCACGGGGCCGAGGTGGTGGTGGCGGCCGTGGACGGCGGTGAGATCCAGACGCTCGTGGGCGACAAGGACCCCGGCCGCACCGTCCAGTCCGACACCACGATCGACGCCGCGTCGGCCGGCGACTTCGACCTTCTGCTCGTGCCCGGCGGCACCATCAACGCCGACAGCCTGCGGCTCGAGGACGCAGCCGTGCGGCTCGTCAAGGACTTCGCGGCGGCGGGCAAGCCCGTGGCCGCGATCTGCCACGGCCCGTGGGCGCTCGTCGAGGCCGGCCTGGTCGCCGGCGCCACCCTCACGTCCTACCCGTCGCTCGCGACCGACGTGCGCAACGCCGGCGGAAGCTGGGTCGACCAGTCGGTCGTGCGCGACGACGGTGCCGGGTTCCCGATCGTCACGTCGCGCACGCCCAAGGACCTCGAGGACTTCCTCGGCGAGGTCGACGCCGTCCTGGGCGGCTGACGCGCCGGGCGGCTGACGCTCCGGCGTCCCCTGATCAGGCGGCCGGGTGGTGACATGGCCCACCCGGCCGCCGTCGTGTCGGAGGGCGGTGGGAGCCTGTCGCCATGTCGCAGCCCACGCTGTCCCACCTCGGCGTCGACCCGGCCTCCGGGCGACCCGCCGACGGCACCCCCGGCCCCGACTACCTGGCGTTGCTCACGCGACTGCAGGGCGACTTCCTCGCCGGGGTCCGCACGTCCGATGCCGGTGCGCGCGTGCCGGCGTGCGGCCGCTGGCGGGTCCGCAACCTCGTCGAGCACCTGGCCCGGATCCACCACTGGGCCGCCGGCCAGGCACGCCGCTCCCGCGAGACGCCGCTCGGGCGCGGACCGTTCGACCTGGTCGAGCTCTATGACACGTGCGCGGCCGAGCTGCGCGAGACGCTGGCCGGGCTGGGCCCCGACGCCGTGGCGTCCACCCTGCTGGGCCGCGGGCCGGCGTCGTTCTGGCACCGTCGCCAGGTGCACGAGACGTTGATCCACCTCCACGACCTTCACGCCGCCTCGGTGGGTCCGGTGCCGGACGCGGTCGACACGGTCGCGCCCCAGGTCTGGGCCGACGCCGTGGACGAGGTCGTGACCATGTTCCAGCCTCGCCAGGTCCGGCTCGGACGCATCGAGCCGTTGGCGCAGACCGTCGCGCTCGCCGCCCCGGACGTCGGCGTCACCTGGATGCTCGGCGCTCACGAGGACGAGCGGGGGCCCGGGCCGGAGCCTGTGGCCACGGTGACGGCCCCGTCCCGGGAGCTCGCCCTGCTCGTGTGGGGCCGGCTCACGCCCGAGGAGGCCGGTGCCGACGTCGGCGGGGACCGGGCCGCGCTCGACGGGGTCCTCGCGAGCCGCATCACGCCCTGACCTGCCGCTCGCTCGCCGCGCCCACGCCGACCGCTCGGAATCGATGACTCCCGCACCTGCGCCGGGTCGTACGGGTATCCGACCGGACCGAACGAGGAGCGAGCATGACCTGGACACCGACCGAGACCGTGACCAAGATCGCCACGTCCGCACGCGGCGACCGCATCGCCTACGACCTGTACGGCTCCGGGCCGGCGCTCGTCTTCGTCACCGGGGCGGGACCGCACCGCGCCGAGGATCCGTGGACCACGGAGACCGCCCAGCGCGCGGCCCGGCTCGGGCTCACGACCGTCGTGTTCGACCGGTTGGGCCGCGGTGACAGCCCGGCCGAGGGCCGGCTCGACCTCGACCGCGAGCTCGACGCCCTCGCGGCCGTGATCGACGTCGCCGGCGGGTCGGCCGTGCTCTGCGGGCACTCGTCCGGCTGCTCGATCGCGCTGCGAGCCGCCGACGCCGGGCTGCCGGTCCGCGGTCTCGCGCTCTGGGAGGCCCCGCTGGAGTCCCCGGCCGACCAGGCGCGGGCGTGGGCGGAGGGCTTCGAGGCGCTGCTCGACGACGACGACGTGGTCGGCGCGCTCGAGCTGTACATGGAGGACATGCCGCCCGAGTGGCTCGAGGGGATGAAGGCCGCCCCGGGCTGGCCGGACTCGGCTGCCGTCTCGCGCTCCTATCGTGCCGACGCGCAGTCGCTCACGTGGGCGCACCAGGCGCTGAGGGACGGCGCGCTGGCACGCATCACGGTTCCGGTCATGACCATGGTCGGGGTCGAGACGCTCCCCGGCATGCCCGAGGCCGCGGCCGCGGTCGCCGACGCCATCCCCGGCGCGACGGCGCAGCGGGTGCCCGGTGCGATGCACGCATGGGAGCCCGAGCCGATGGCCGCGACGCTGGCTGCGTTCGTGGCCCGGTGCTGACGGTCTCACGCCGCAGCGTGCTGGCCGCCGCCTGAGCGCTCAGCGGACGGTCACGCGGTACCAGATCACGCGGTACCAGGGCACGCGCAGGTGGGAGCAGCAGCGCCCACCTGCGCCCTGCTCGCGGTTGCAGCCTTGGCCGCCCTCCCCGGACGCCCGCTCGCGGCCGCTCCGGCCAGCCACCTCGCGAGCGGCAGCCCGAACGACATACGCCGTCGGCGCAGCTCCGGCACCACCGGTGCCGACGGGAGGGCGCTGAGCCCCACCCACCCGTCGTACCGGGCGTCGTCGTCACGGTGGAGGGCCATGACCGCCGCTGTGAGCCCGAACGTGTCCATCGTCATCACCTCTGTCGCGGTTACCTTCTATCGCCATTTCGATGGTAACCATGATTTGTGACCGGCTACAATACTTTTGATGGTCACAGATGCGGCAATCTCTGGAGACTCCTCGCCACGCTCCGTCGGCGGGCACGTCTCCCTCGACCTCGTGAACACCGCGGTGTTCGCCCAGGGCGACCCCGCGGCCGACGTGCTGGAGTCGGCCGCGCGGTTCCTGGCGTGGTGCGCGGACAACGGCGTCCCCGTCCCGGACCCGCCCCGGCCAGGTGACGAGGAGGCGCTGACGAGCCAGGCCACGCTCCTGCGCACGGCCCTGCGCACGGTCGTCGAAGCCGTCGCTGCCGGCACGGCGCCGCCGGCCGACGCGCTCGTCGCGGTGCGGACCGCGTACGTGGACGCGGTCGCCGGCTCGGAGCCCGTGCTCGACGAGGGTCGGCTGCGCTGGCAGCCGGCAGACTCCCCGGTCGGGTACCTCGCCGTCGCGGCGGTCGACCTGCTCCGCGACGGGCGCGCCGACCGGATCAAGACCTGCCCGTCCTGCGGTTTCGTGTTCCTCGACACCACGAAGAACGGCGGGCGCCGGTGGTGCTCGATGGAGGAGTGCGGCAAGGAGGAGAAGATGCGCCGGTACGTGGCCAAGCGGGCGCAGGCCCGGGGACGCCGCTGACGGCCACATCGGCCCTAGGCTCGGTGCGTGCCGAAGAACCGCTGGGCCCACGTCCTCCTCGATGTCGCGCGTGCGATCGTGCGGCCGCAGCGCACGACGCCGTCACCGCCGCCACGACGCACTGGCCGGCCGTCCGCGGGGCCACGGCCCACGGATGCCGGGCGGACCGGCAACGGCTACGTCGGCGACTTCACCGGGCCGCTCACGCCGTCGTACTCCCCCAGCATGGACGGCGACCCGGACCCCGGCGAGATCGTGTGGACCTGGGTGCCCTACGAGGACGACCCGACACGGGGCAAGGACCGCCCGGTGCTGCTGGTGGGCCACGACGGGCCGTGGCTGCTCGCGCTGCAGCTCACGAGCAAGGACCATGACCGCGATGCCGCACAGGAGGCCCGTTACGGGCGGCTGTGGATGGACATCGGCAGCGGACCGTGGGACTCCCGCGGCCGCGCGAGCGAGGTTCGCGTCAACCGCGTGATCCGGGTGTCGCCGGAGTCCGTCCGGCGCGAGGGTGCGATCATGGACCGGCGCACGTTCGACCAGGTCGTGACGGCGATGCGGCGAGCACGAGGCTGATCCGCGACATTTCCCGGCGGTCGCGCGCACTGGTATCCTTGGTGGCTGCGTGTCCGCCCAGGTCGGCGGGCACCGCCGCAATTCCTCTCCACGGGTTCCCCACCCCAGTCCCGGAGTTGTGGCCGCCCTCTACGACCTATCCGCTCGCCGACAGGCGAACACACCAGGAAGTCCTCCAGTGGCAAACATCAAGTCCCAGCTCAAGCGCATCAAGACGAACGAGAAGGCGCGCCTGCGCAACAAGGCCGTCAAGTCGGAGCTCAAGACGTACGTGCGCAAGGTCCGCGAGGCCGTCGCCGCAGGCGACAAGGAGGCCGCGACCACCGCGCTGCACGCCGCCTCGCGCAAGCTCGACAAGGCTGTCTCGAAGGGCGTCATCCACTCGAACCAGGCTGCGAACCGCAAGTCGGCCATCGCGAAGTCCGTCGACGCTCTCTGAGCCACTCCGTACGCTTCGAAGGCGCCGCCCTCAGGGGCGGCGCCTTTCGTCGTTCGCGGCCTGTGCGCTGGTGCGTCAGCCCCGGCGTGAGCGCGCGATCGTCAGCACCGCCTTCTCGACGGCGTAGACCGGGTCACGCCCGGCGCCCTTGACCTCGGCGTCCGCCTGCGCGACGGCCGTGATCGCCGTCGCGAGACCTTCGGGGGTCCAGCGTGCGAGGTCGCGGTTGGCGTTGCGCACCTGCCAGTCCTGGAGGCCGAGCTCGCGTGCGGTGACGGAGCCGCCGCGGATGGCCGCGACCCGGGCGAGGGTGCGCAGCCGCAGGGCGAGCGCCGCGACGATCGGCACGGGGTCGGCGCCCGTGGCGAGCGCGTGCCGCAGCAGGGCGACGGCTCCGCCGGCGTCTCCGGCCACCGCGGCGTCGGCCACCTTGAAGCCCGTGGCCTCGACCCGGCCCCCGTAGTACCGGTCGACCATGGACTCGGTGATGGTGCCCGTGGTGTCGGCGACGAGCTGCGCACATGCCGACGCGAGCTCACGCAGGTCGTTGCCCAGCGCGTCGACCAGGGCGCGCACGGCGGCAGCATCGACCCTGCGGCGCGCGGCCCGGAACTCGGCACCGACGAACTGCACCTTGTCGGCGTCCTTGGTGATCGCGTCGCACTCGAGGACGGGGGCGCCCGACGCGATGATCGCGTCGAGCATGCGCTTGCCCCGCTGCCCCCCGGCGTGGACCACGACGACCGTCGACTCCGGGTCCGGGGCGCCGACGTAGCTCTCGACGTCCGCGACGAGCCCTTCGTTGCCCGCCTCGGTGCCTCGCAGCACCACGACCTTGGCCTCGCCGAACAACGACGGGCTCGTCGCGACCACGAGCTGGCCTGGCGTGTAGTCCGCGCCCTCGAGATCCACGCGCTCGACGTCCGGGTCCCGCTCGCGGGCGAGCCGCACGACGCCGTCGACAGCGCGCTCGGCGAGCAGTCCCTCGGGCCCCCGCACGAGCACGACCGCCGCGAGCGTCGGGTCGTCCCACGGTCTGCTGTTGGCCGGCGAGCGGCCGGGGCGGCGGGAGCTGCGGGTCGCGGGAGGCACGAGGACAGCCTGCCACGCTCCGGTGACACCCCTGCCTCCCGCGACTGCTCACGAGCAGGCGACCGCCAGGGACCCGTCGCGCACCACCAGAGCCGACGTGCCGCACTCGTCCGTGCGCACGAGTGCGGCGCCGAGCCCTGCGTACAGGTCGAGCGCCTGGTCGGTGGGATGGCCGTAGGTGTTGTCCGAGCCGACGCTCACGAGTGCCACGCGCGGGCTCAGGAGAGCCGCGAGCGCCGCGGACTGCGACCGCGACCCGTGGTGCGCCATCTTGACCACGTCGACCTGGCCCGCGACGCCGGCGTCCCGCAGGCCGGCGAGGAGCGTCTCCTGACCCTGCTCCTCCAGGTCCCCGAGCGCGACCAGGTCCACCCCGTGCGCCGTGCGCAGCGCGAGCGCGACCGACGCGCCGTTGGCGCCGTCACCGCCCTCCTCCCCTGCGCGGCCGCCACCATCGCCCGACGCGTCGGCTCCGAGCACACGCCACGACGTGGTGCCCGCGGTCCCCGAGTCACCGGTAGCCGCGACCCGGACGGGAACCCCGGCGTCCGCGAGCAGCCCCCTCGCGTGCTCCGCCTGGTCGGACGGCTGGTCGAGCGCGGACACGAGCGCGGCGTCGACGCTGCGGCCGGCCAGCACGCCGTCGAGCCCACCCGCATGGTCGGCGTGGAAGTGGCTGATCACGAGGAGCTCGATGCGCTCGACCCCGAGGCGGTCGAGGCAGCGGCCCGCGGCCGACCCGGGCGGGCCCGCGTCGATCACGACCGCCGACGCGGGCCCGGTACGGACGGCGAGGGCGTCGCCCTGCCCGACGTCGCACGCCACGATCTCCCAGTCGGCCGGCACCCGGTCCCCGGCAGGCACGAGCCGCGGGACGGCGACGACCACCGCCAGGCACCCGGCGCAGAGCGCGAGGGTGAGCATGAGCGGCCACCGGCGTCGCCGCCGCACGGCACGTCGCGCGGCGCGGGCCGTCCGGGGCCCGGCCTCGCGCCAGGTGTGCGGCCAGCCGGGTCCCGCGGGACGGCGCAGCACCACGACGAGCAGCGCTCCGGTGAGCCCGCCCAGGAGCAGCGCGCCACCCGCGCCGCCGGGCCACGGCAGCGTGGCGAGCGGCAGCCCGGCACACCAGCGCGCGACGAGCGTGATCCATCCCGTCGCGAGGCCCGCGAGCCACGCCACGGCGTAGGCGACACCGGGCGTCCACGGCGCCAGCAGGGTCGCCGCGAGGCCGAGCACCGTGGCCGGCACGAGCGCGGGCGCGGCGAGCAGGTTCGCCAGGACCGACGTCATGGGCAGGCTCGGTTCGAGCAGCACGAGCACCGGACCGCACGCGGCCTGTGCCGCGACCGGCACGGCGAGCGCGAGACCGGCCGGCGCACCGGTCCACGGCGCCAGGCGCCGGGCGAACGGTCCCGCGATCAGCACGAGCCCAGCGGTCGCGGCGCACGAGAGGACGAACCCGTAGGACCGTGCGAGCCATGGGTCGACGACCAGCAGCGCGGTCGCCGCGGTCGCGAGCGCGGCGAACCCGGTGGACGGCCGTCCCAGCGCCAGGCCGAGGAGCGCGACGGCACACGTCCAGGCGGCGCGCAGGACGCTCGGCTCGGGCCGCACGAGCAGGACGAACGCGATCGACGCGACGACGAGCACGGCGACCCGGGCGACCCGCGGGAGGCGCAGCATCGCGCCGAGCGCCGTGAGCGTGGCGATGACGACGGCGAAGTGCCCTCCGGAGACGGCCGTGATGTGCGTGAGCCCTGTGACCCGCATGGCGCCGTCCAGGTCGTCCGGAAGGCGGGACGTGTCGCCGACGGCGGCTCCGGGGACGAGCCCTCGCGCCTGCGCGGACAGGTCGTCGGTGACGTCCAGCAGTGCCGCGCGCATCGCGTGCGTGCCGGCGAGGAACGCGCTCGGCGGCCGCGTCTCGCTCGCGGGCTCGTCCGCGGTGGCTCGGGCCGCCTCGCCCGCCCCGGGCTCGCCGCTGCGCAGCCGGGCGGTCACGCGCACGCGTGCTCCGTAGCGCGGCCCGGGCGGTGGTCCGGTCACCTCGACGTGGGCGGGCGAACGGGTCGTCGCCCCGCGTGCCTCGAGGGTGTCGACCGCGAGGACCCACCGGACGCCGCCGCCGAAGGCGTCCGGTTCGGGCTCGGACGCGACCCTGCCGACCAGGCCCGCCGTCGCGCCCTCGGCCGCGAGCGCCTCCAGCGGCGCGCGCGCTGCGGCCTGGACGTGCACCGACAGGGCCACCGCGATCGCACACGCGAGGGCCAGGACCGCGTGCGCGACCGCGGGCCGCTGGGACGACGCCAGCAGCCCGGCCGCGACGACCAGCCCGCCCACGCCCCCGACCACCACGCCGGACGCCATGCTCCCGGCACCAGGCCCCACGAGCCACCAGGCAGCTGCCCATGCCACGGCGACGGCCGGTGCGAGCCGCAGGTCGAGCGTCACACCCGGACCGCGTCGCGGATGTCCTCGAGCACCGACGGCCCGATGCCGGACACCTCCGTGAGCTCCTCGACGGTCGTGAACGGTCCGTTGTCGGTGCGCCATGCCACGATCCGCTCGGCGAGCACCGGACCGATCCCGGGCAGACCGTCCAGGGCGGCGGCGTCGGCGGAGTTGAGGTCGACGACCCCGCTCGCGCCCGATCCCCCGTCCTGGACGGCGGGGCCGCCACCAGCCGCGGCGGCGGGGGCCACCTCGCCCTTGGCCGGGACGTAGATCTGCTCGCCGTCGACGAGGGTGCGCGCGAGGTTGAGCGCAGCCAGGTGGGCTGCACGCGTCGGCCCGCCCGCCGCGTCGAGCGCATCGGCGACGCGCGCACCGGGCGGGAGCGTGACGAGCCCGGGTTCGGCCACCCGGCCGACGACGTGCACCACGACCGAGCCGGCAACCGAACCCTCGACCGAGCCCTCGACCGGCCCCGCGAGGGGCGCCGCGGCCGACGGCTCGGTCCGGTCGGCCGCGGGTGCGGCGCTGTCGGCCGCCCCGGCCCGGGCCCCGTCGAGGGCCGCGAGCTCCTCCACGCCCCCGCGCGGGAGCAGCGCGACCGTGGCCACGGCGACCGCCAGCAGGAGCACGGCAGCCGCGGCGACGGCGGCCGCACGGCGCCCTATCGTCCAGCGCCACCCCTGACCGTCGTCGGCGTCCGTGAGCGCATGGCCGTGCACGGCGCTGTAGGCCGCCGCGACGTGCCCGGCCGAGCGGCGCGCCCGCAGCCGGTCGGCCAGCTCCGCGGCGTCGTCCGCCGGATGCTCTGCGACGCCCGTCGCATCGACTCCCACCACCCGGCGCACCGCGTGCAGCCGGGCGACGGCGTCATCGAGGGCGTCGTCCAGTGGGTCGTCCAGAGGGTCGTCCAGTGGGTCGTCGACGGCGGAGGCTGGTGAGGGGATCACGGCCGCGACGGTAGGCGCGTGCGAGGAGCAGGACGCGGCGGTGGCCGCGGGCCTGTGGAACCCCCACGGTTGTGGGCCGCTTCGGCGCGGTCGTACCGCTAGGCGTGGACGTGACCGCCGAGCTCGGCGACGACGACGGCCAGGGCACCCGGCCCCGCGTGCGCACCCAGCACGGCGCTGACGGGGGTCACGACCGGCTCGACGCCGAGCCGCGAGCGCAGCGCGTCCGCGACCGCCTCGGCCCGCTCCTGAGCGCCCAGGTGGTGCACCGCGACGCCGGGCCGCTCGCACGCGGTCGCCCGCCGCAGGGCATGCTCGACGAGCCGGTCGGTGGCGCCCTTGCGTGTGCGCACGCGCTGCACCAGCTCGATGCGCCCGTCCCGCATCCCGAGCAGCGGCCGGACGCCGAGCGCGGACCCGATCGCGGCCGCTGGTGCGGAGAGCCGGCCGCCACGGCGCAGGTGGTCGAGAGAGTCGACCAGGAACATCGTCTCGCTCGATGCGGCCACCTCGACCGCCCGGGCAGCCACGTGATCGGCGTCGCCGCCGGCCGCGGCGCACCGGGCCGCCTCCTGGGCGGCGAACCCGAGGGCCATCGCGACCGTGCGCGAGTCGACCACCCGGACGGGAACCATCGCCCGCTGTCCGGCGTGCTCCGCCGCCCCCAGCGTGCCCGAGAGCTCGCCCGACAGGTGCACGGAGACGACGGCTCGCGCACCTCCCGCCGCCAGGTCACGGAAGACCTGGGCGAAGTCCTCGGGCGCCGGCTGCGAGGTCGTCAGGCGCTGCCCCGCGGCGATGCGGTCCGCGACCTCGGCCGGGGTGACGTCGATGCCCTCGCGCAGCTCGTCGTCGCCCGCGTGCACGCGCAGCGGGACGACGACCGGCGCAGCGGGGTCGTCGCCGGAGAGGCTCGTAGGAAGGCACGCGGTCGAGTCGGTCACGACGCGCGTGACGGGGGCGGCGGGTCGGTCGAGCATGAGGCCTGGAGTGTAGCGACACCGGCCCGGTCGCCGAGCGCGGAGCCCGGGGTTACCGTGCGCCCATGTCGGACGACGCTGAGCTCGCCGCACTGCGCGCGGCCGCCGCGCAGGCCGCGGCCGAGGCGGCCGAGGCCAAGGCGAAGGCGGCCCAGGCGGCGCTCGAGGCGGCCGAGGCCAAGGCATCCACGTCGTCCACGGCGGCGCAGGACGCCGAGAAGCCGGCGGCCCCGGCCGCCGCGAGCACCGACGAGCTCTCGGACCACGCACGCGCGGTCCGGTCGGGCTACGACTACGGGGGTGGCACGCTCCCGCTCGGTGCGTTGCTCGAGGGCGAGGTGGGCGGCGAGCCGACGCCGGTGCCGGCCGTCCAGGTCGGCTTCGCGCTGCGCATGCTCAACCGTCACGGGCTGGTGGCGGGTGCCACGGGTACCGGCAAGACCAAGACCCTGCAGGGCATGGCCGAGGGCCTGTCCCTCCAGGGCGTGCCGGTGTTCCTGGCGGACGTCAAGGGCGACCTGTCGGGCCTCGCGGTGGCCGCGACGCCGTCGGACGCCCTGAGCGCCCGTGCCGCGAGCATCGGCCAGGAGTGGACGCCGACGCACTACCCCGTCGAGCTCTACTCCCTGGGCGGGCAGGGCACGGGCGTGCCGATCCGCGCGACCGTGACGGACTTCGGCCCGCTGCTGCTGAGCAAGGTGCTCGGCCTCAACCAGACGCAGGAGTCGAGCCTCGGCCTGATCTTCCACTGGGCCGACGCCCAGGGGTACGCGCTGCTCGACCTGGAGGACCTGCGCTCGACCATCGCCTACCTCACCTCGGACGACGGCAAGGCCGAGCTCAAGGGCATCGGCGGGATCTCGTCGGCCACCGCCGGAGTGATCCTGCGCGAGATCGTCGCGCTCCAGGCTCAGGGTGCGGACGCCTTCTTCGGCGAACCGGCGTTCGCGACGTCGGACCTGCTGCGGACCACGACCGAGGGCACCGGCGTCATCTCGGCGCTCGAGCTCCCCGGGGTCCAGGACCGCCCGGCCCTGTTCTCCACGTTCCTCATGTGGCTGCTCGCCGACCTGTTCCAGGAGCTGCCCGAGGTGGGCGACCCGGACAAGCCCCAGCTGGTCTTCTTCTTCGACGAGGCGCACCTGCTGTTCACGGGTGCGTCCAAGGAGTTCCTGCAGCAGGTGGTCCAGACGGTCCGGCTGGTCCGGTCCAAGGGCGTGGGGGTGTTCTTCGTGACGCAGAGCCCCAAGGACGTGCCCGCCGACGTGCTCGCGCAGCTCGGCAACCGGGTCCAGCACGCGCTGCGGGCCTTCACGCCCGACGACGCGACCGCGCTGCGGCAGGCCGTGCGCACGTTCCCCCACTCGCCCTACGACCTCGAGCGCCTGCTGCAGTCGCTCGGCACGGGCGAGGCCGTGGTCACGGTGCTGACCGAGGAGGGAACCCCCGCGCCCGTGGCATGGACACGAGTCCGCGCGCCACAGGCGTCGATGGACCCGGCGCCGCAGGAGGTGCTCGACGCCGTGGTCGCGGCGTCGCCCGGCACCTCCCGGTACGGCACGCCCGTCGACCGCGAGTCCGCCGCCGAGCTGCTCCAGCTCCGCGCCCAGGAGCAGACCGCCGCGCGCGAGGCCGCGGAGGCGGCCCACGCGCAGCACGAGGCCGCCGAGAAGGCGGCTCAGGACGCCGCGAAGCAGGCCGAGCGCGAGGCGCGCGAGCGCCAGAAGGAGCTCGAGAAGATGCGGCGGGAGCTCGAGCGCGACGCCGCGCGCTCGCGGTCCTCACGGACGACGCGGTCGTCGTCGCGGGCCCGGACCTCGCTCGACTCGGTGCTCACGACCGCGGGCACGACGCTCGTCCGCGAGATCACCCGCTCGATCTTCGGCACCCGCAGGCGCTGAGGCTCCGGCCGGCGACGGACAGACGACGGACACCGACGGACGACCGACACCGACAGACGACGAAGGGCGCGGCAGTCGCTGCCGCGCCCTTCGCGTTGTCGCTGGGTGTTACCGCCCGTAACGCTGGCGGAACTTCTCGACCCGCCCGGCGGTGTCGACGACTCGCGCGCTCCCCGTCCAGAACGGGTGGCTCGCGCTCGAGATCTGGACGTCGACCACGGGGTACGTGTTGCCGTCCTCCCACTCGATCGTCCGGTCGGGCCGCCCCGGCCCGGCGGCGGTCTGCCCGGCCAGCGTCGAGCGCGTCAGGAACGCGAACCCGGCACTGGCGTCGCGGTACACCACGGGACCGTAGGTGGGGTGGGTGCTCTTCTTCACGGCGTCACCGCTCCTCTCGGAAGTCGACGTGCTTGCGGACCACGGGGTCGAACTTGCGCAGCACGACCCGGTCGGGGTCGTTGCGGCGGTTCTTCCGGGTCACGTACGTGAACCCGGTCCCGGCGGTCGAGCGCAGCTTGATGATCGGGCGCTGTTCCGCTCGTGCGGCCATGGACGCCACCTCCTCGCTTGAGAACCATTCTCATAACGCGTCCGGCGGCGAGGTATTCCCCGCGGGTCAGGGCGTCCAGTACATGGCGTAGAACGTCGAGACCCGCGTGGGAGCGGTCGTGAGGGCGACCAGCCGGACGGGCCCCGCGCCTGCGCTGGGGTCGCTGACCGTCACCCACTTCCACCCCACGCTCGACGACCTGCCCGAGACCGTCCCGAGGTACCGCTCGCCCACGTACACCTGTGCCCGTCCCTCGTTCGGGCCGGTGCGCACCTTGAGGCGCACCCTCTTTGCGACGTACTTCTCGTCGGTCTGCGGGCGCGGCTTGGAGGTCTTCGACGCGACGACGACCTGGGTGCCGCCGAGGTCCGTGACCCGGCTCCGGGAGTGGTCCCAGCCCCACAGGGCCGCCACCGGGGCCTGGGTGCAACGCCACCCCGACCAGGCGCCGATGTGTCCGACGCCGTCCCGTGCGCGAGCACGCCAGCACGACTGGTCCCCGGACCCCAGGTAGTCCGAGAGCTCGCGGGCAGAGGTCCATCCGTCCGTGGTCGACCTCGTCCGGGTGCTCCCCTCCCGGGTCCACCGCCGCTGCTTCTGGTACGCGAGCGGCCCGCGGTCGTCGGTCGCGCTCACGACGTAGTCCGGTCGCCAGGCGATCACGCCCTGGGTCTTGACCGGCAGGTACGGGCCCGTGAGCGAGGTCCGCACGACCCGCGGCGCCGTCCCGTCGACATAGGCGCACCGCGCGGCCGACCAGGAGCTCACGTTCCCAGCGCGGTCGCGGGCGCGGGCCGAGAAGCACGTGACCGTGCTCTTCGGGACCGACACGGTGACCGACGTCGCCGTCGTGCCCTGGTGGGTCGAGGGGTAGACCCATGCGGCGGTCGGCTGGCCCGCGGGTGTCACCCGGTGCCGGACGTCGTACGACGCGACGCCCAGCCTGTCGCTCGCGCCGTACGTGTACCGCACCGCCGTCGTACCCGTGGTCTGCCCCTTGACGACCGACGGCAGCGTCCCCGGCTGCAGCACCGGTCCGGAGCCGTCGTCGACGCGTACGCACGCCGGCTCGGTCCAGGAGCTGACGTTGCCCGCGTTGTCCGTGGCCTGCGCCTGCCAGCACCGCTCGGAGCCGGCAGGGAACGTGACGGTCACCGATCCGGACCCCGCCGACGTCCACGGCCCCGTCGTACCGGGGCCGTGACGGAGCTCGACGCCCGCGAGGCCCGAGGACCGGTACAGCGCGTACGGATCCACGTCGTCGTACCCGCGCGCCCGGACCGTGTACGTCTCGCTCGGTGAGGCACCGGAGACCGCGACCCCGTCGGCCGTGAACGTCGGCGGCGAGACACGTGGCCGCGTGGTGTCGGTCACCGTGGTCGACATGGCCGACGCGACCGGCGCGAGGTCGACGACCCGCACGTCGCCGTCGGCGTCCACGTGGGCGAGCGTGCGCCCGTCGTCGGCGAGGTCGAACGCGACCGACCCGGTGAACCTCGTCGGCGTCCCGGCGAGCACGGGCTGGGCCGTCAGGACGCCGCCGGAGAACCCGACGACGACTCCCTCGCCCACCTGCAGGCGGTCCGGGTCGAAGCCGCCCGGCCCGGCCTGGATCCACTGGTAGACCGGCGCGGGAAGGTCGCCGCCGTCGTCGAGGACGACCGGGACGCCGTCGCACGAGGCGAGCACCCAGCGCGCGGTCCGGTCGGCGAGCCGCGGGACGGCGTACGTGCCGTCGGCCCTCCAGCAGGCCTTGCCGAGCTGGCGCGTGACCGCCCCGTCCCGCGCGTCGTTGCTGGACACCTCGGAGGTGTCACCCCACGCGACCGCCGCCTGGCCCTCCCAGAGGGCCACCGGGCCGTTGGACGCGGCGAGCACGGTGGCGGAGCCGCCCGCCACGGGCTCGACACGCCATCCGGCGCCGGCCGCGCCCGCCGGGTAGGCCACATACCGCCCGCCACGCCCGAGCACCGTGCCGGCCGGAACCTCGCGGCTGCCGCCGCCGTCGGACGCCCAGGCCAGCGTGCCGGGCCCACCGGCGCCGACCCGCGTGAGCACCACGTCGCCCTCGGCGTCGACCAGCTCACCGGTCAGCGGCAGCCCACCCCACGTCGAGGACCACGCCGCGCCGGCGTCGTCGGCCGCCCGCCACATCACCTGACCACCCGCCTGGACGACGACCACGCCGTCCAGGCGGGTGGTCAGGTGATGTGGCGGGCGGCCG
>Ga0233385_1000025_pt1 | contig 76864 bp, 109 predicted proteins | sample ElkDunMinimDraft_16_FD_191543 | JGI IMG/M metagenome (GOLD analysis project Ga0233385, IMG submission 191543) | Fecal eukaryotic communites from dung pellets of Tule Elk in California, USA - Elk Dung G36 | ecosystem: Host-associated > Mammals > Digestive system > Large intestine > Fecal...
GCCGAGATGGGGCAGGCCGTCGCCGACGTGACGACCCCGGTCGACGCCGACCTCGCGGGCATCCTCCCCGGCCAGATCCCCGAGTTCCTGAGCCGGGTCCGCCTGCACACGCTGAAGGCCGCCCGGGCCGCCTGGACGAGGGTCGACATCCAGGAGCAGGACTACTCCGAGAAGTTCTCGCAACTCGGCGACCGGATCGACAAGCAGATCGAGGACCTCGTGGCGGAACTCTCCCCGGAGGCCGCCGCCGAGGCCGCCCAGGGGGGATACCCCCGCGTCGGCGAGATCAAGGCCGGGACCTGCGACTACCGGGTCTGGCCGCCGGGCCTGTTCCGCTGACCGACCCGCCCTAACCCACGGAGCCGGCCATGCCCGTCTCGGACCTTCTCGGCGAGGTGGTCGCGATCCAGTTCAACCCCGACGCCCAGGCCGGGGCGATGGGCGGGCCGAAGGACGACTGGCAGCCCGTCGCGGGCAAGGAGTCGGTCCGGGTCTCGCTCCGCGAGCAGAAGCCCACCGAGACGGACCTCGCCGTCGCCGCCTCGCGCGAGTACGTCGAGCGGACCTTCACCGCCCGCTTCGACACGCCGCAGGACCTGACCTCGCAGCACCGCCTGGCGTGGGACGACCCGGTCACGGGCCGCGTGCGATACCTCAAGGTCGAGGGGCCGCCCCGCCACGGGCGCCACGCCGGCCAGTGGGTCGCGGTGGTGACCGAGATGGCCCAGTAACGCAACGCATCGCCGCGTGAACGCTCTTTGACATCCCGAACGATCGAACGAACGCGACCGGCGGTGCCGGGCCGGGGAGGGTACGCATGCCGCAACTCGGGATGAACTTGCAGTGGTGGGACCAGCTCTACCCGATCCGCTACTCGGCCGACATCATCGCCGGGCACATCACGTCGAACGACCTGCTTCGGCGGCAGACGGTGCTCACCGAGGCCCACGTCGCCGGGTCGGGCGTCTTCAAGGTCGCCGACCTCGACCCGCTGCTCGACCAGTACCGCTACACCGGCCACGGCTACACGACCGGCGACACGATCTGGGTCGGCAACCCCGGCTCGGCCGAGAAGTGGCAGTTCCGGCACCGGGCCCTGCCCCGCACCAACGAGCTCTACTTCCGCGAGCACGTCTCGGGGGCCGACGCCGACTTCCCGGCCGGGAGCGTGATCTGGGCGGCCCGCGGCGGGGCACCCTGGACCAACTCGCAGTTCCACCCCGCCGAGCCCGAATACGTCAAGGGCGGCCGACGCACCGGGTTCCCGGCCGGGCTGCACGCCGGCCAGATCTACCGCGGCCAGTGCAACGCCCAGCGGTACACCAACCTCGGCCTGCACACGATCACCGCCCGGGGCACCGGCACGCTCCGCGTCAGCACCGTCGGCGTGACGCCCCAACTCTACAAGACGCTCAACTTCATCGAGGGCGTCCCGCAGGGCGACCCCACGTTCACGCTGGACGAGTCGCAGTTCGCCAACAACGACCCGAAATACACCCTCGCGCTGATCGTCGAGGTGACCGCCTCGGCCTTCCCGTCGGAGGGCGTCGAGCCGTTCCACGACTTGAGAATCATCGCCCCGGACCCCGCAGAGCACACCGGCCCGTCTTCCGTCTCGCTCTACGCGGCCAACGCGTCGGACCCGGATTACTTCCTCTTCCGCCAGGACGCGGTCCGCATCCACGAGCCGTTCTCGCCGCTGCGGATCATCCAGCCCTACGGCACCGACGCGGGCATCGACGTGACCACCTGGGCCTCCCGCCCGGTCCCGACGCAGGGCTTCGGGGCGGTCTCGTCCAAGGGCATCCCGGTCGAGTGGTTCGTCAAGTTCGCCAACGCGTGCAACTCGGACTTCTGGATCGACATCCCCCACCGGGCCACGCTCGACTACTGCGAGGGGCTGGCCGCCTACGTCCGCGACAACCTCAACCCCGGCCTCAAGTGCTGGGTGGCCGCGGGCAACGAGAGCTGGAACTTCGCGAATCCCTGGGTCTTCGGGATGCGCTACTACTGCGCGAAGTTCGTCGAGGACATCTCGGGCACGACCATCACCCGCTCGGGCACGGCCGCGACCGCCGTCCGCAAGACCGCCCACGGCCTCGCCCCCGGCGACACGGTGACGGTCACGCAGTCGCTCGACGCCAACTTCAACGGCGAATTCGAGGTCCTCTCGACCCCCAACTCCACGACGTTCACCTACGCGGTTGCCAACACCGGGCCGACCACGGCGACCCCCCGAGTCGACCGCGAGATCGTCAGCTACAAGATTGAAGCGGCGACCAAGACGCTGCCCGAGGCGAGCCTCAACTGGCAGTACAACGGGTCGCTCACGATCTCGATCCCGAACTTCCTGGCCACGCTCACGGACGCCAACCCCGAGGTCACGCTCGGCACCCTCGGCACGGACTCGACGTGGTACTTCCGGTCGGGCGACCTGGTGCTGCTGTCGAACTTCGTCGAGCCCGAGGCCAACGGGTTCTACTGGTTCGACCTGAGCGCCAGCACCGGGACGGCGACCTTCACCCTGCCGCCCCGCACCAAGCAGGGCCTGCCCCCGCTATCCTTCGGCGCCAACCAGATGGCCACGCGGGACGGCACGTTCAAGATCAGGCAGGTGATCTACAACAACGTCTCGCGGGCCGCCGACTCCGAGGTCGTCGGCGACGCAGCGATGCGATATCAGAGCCGGATCGGCAAGGTGTTCGCCGACGCGATGCAGGCGATCGCCCCCGGCAAGATCGTCCCCCAGAACAGCACCGGCGTCTACACGCCCGAGGCCACGATCGAGAAGATGGTCCTCGAGCTGAAGGCGGGCGGCAGCACCGTCCCGGCCGGCCAGCGGATGGGCTCGGCCCCGTACTTCCAGGCCAGCGGCACGCATGCGACCGACATCGGCAAGCTCACCGGCTCGATCCGGGCGGTCTCCGCGACGTTCTTCACCTCGGCCGGCGGGCTCGCCACCGCCACCCTGAACTACGACCACGGCCTCACGACGGGCGACTCCCTCTCAATCCAGAACGCCGCGGCCCCCGAATACTGCGGAGTCGTCCAGGTCACGGTCACCGGGGCCAGGACGTTCACCTACCCGATCTCCGGAAGCCCGGCGAGCCCGGCCCTGGCGATCGGCGGGACGTCCGGCAACCCCGGATCGATCTGGATCAGCCGGGCGACCACCGCGTTCCGCGAGCTCACCTCGCTGACGCGGTCGGGGGCCTCGGAACTGACGGCCGTCTCCCGCAACCACGGGTACGAGGCCGGCGACGTGATCCGTTTCGGCGGCATCCGGCCCCGGTCCTACGCGGGCGACCGCACGGTCACCTGGGCCGACGCCGACTCGTTCAAGGTCGCGGTCCCGAGCGGCCTGCCGGACCCCGTGCCCGAGGACTGGAGCACGGTCGGCGGGACGGGGCGACGCATCTACACGTTCCGGACCGCTACGCTGACGCAGATGTTTGCGGATATGACGCACTACATCGACGTCACGCTCCGGGGCCGGCTCACCACGCAGGAGGCGATCTTCGCACGCGAGGGGATCGCCCACTCGTGCTACGAGGGGGGCCACCACCTCACCAACTCGACCGGGGTCAATCACAACGGCCTGATCTCGCTCTACAACGACGTCAGCGACGACCCCAGGTTCCTCGACCTGATGGACCTGTGGTGGGAGATGGAGGCCGACGCCGGCGTCGAGTCGCAGAACTGGTTCAAGATCATCGGCTATCACATGGACGAGAACTGGGGTCTGCTCAGGTCGATGTGGGACGCCGAGTCAATCAAGTACCCGAAGGCCCTGGCGATGGCGGCCGGCGGCGGGCCCGACCCCGACCCGCCCGCCGATTTCGCGTGCCTGATCCCCTGGGGCGACGGCCAACTGCTCCGGCTGGCTTACACGAACTGAGGAACACCCATGCCTCCCACAATCCACCGGGTCGTCACCAGGATCGGCCAGCTCGACGTCACCGGCTCGCCTTCCGACGGCCAGGTCCTCACATGGGACGACGCGACGAGCCGCTGGGTCCCCGAGACCCCCACCGCCGCCTCGGCCGCGATCGGCGGGGCGGTCGGGGGCACCCCGGCGACCAACCAGATCCTCTACGTCAACGGCTCGGGCAACCTCGCCCAGGGCGGCCCCGCGGTCGTCTCGGGTGTGCTCTCCAGCCCCGGGGCCGGCACCGACTCGCAGGCGTTCGGGGCCGGGGCCGTCGCCGCGGGGACCGACTCTATCGCGGTCGCCGGGTCGGTCGCAGGGAGCCGGTCGATCGCCATCGGCCGCGGGGCGGCCTCGGGGAGCGCGACCAACGACTCGGTCTCCATCGGCCAGAACGTCTCGATGGCCGCGGACTGCTCGCAGTCGGTCGCCATCGGCCAGAACGCCTCGACCTCGCAGTATGGCGGTTCCGCGGTCGTGATCGGAGCCCTGGCCCGGAGTTCGACCAATTCCACGGTGGCGGTCGGGTACAGTTCGGTCTGCGGCGGGGTCGGTTCCTCGGCCATCGGCCGGGCCGCGTACAACGTCGTCGCCAACAGCGTCGTCTTCGGCGCGCAGTCGGTGTCCCTCGGCGGCGGGGTCCCGTTCCACGCTGCGGCTTATGTCAACAAGATGGTCATCGGCCGGGGCCACGTCGACCCGTCTCCCGTGGCGGCCGTCGCCTACACGACCACCGGCGGGGTCGGCACCGACATCGGCGGCTCGGACGTGATCCTGGCCGGCGGGATCAGCACCGGCCTCGGCTCGACCGTCAACGCCCGCGGCGGGGCCGTGCGGCTCCAGACCGCACCCAGGGCCCTGGCGACCGGCTCCACCGCCGGGACGCTGGTCGACCGAGTGGTCGTCGCCCCCGACAAGACGCTAGCCAACAACACGAACCACGCGGTCGCCACCGTCGCCCTCCCCGCTGGGGGCCGTGCCGGCCTGACCCTGAAGTGGTCGGTCGAGTCCACCGACGGGACCGACTTCCAGGTCTCCAGCGGGCTGACCACGCTCTCGATGGTCAATAAGGCCGGCACCCTGACCAAGACGGTCTCCGGGGCCTCGGCCGCCTCGTCGGCCCTGTCCTCCGGGACGCTGGGGGTCTTCTTCGACGTCGGCCTGGCCTCGAACGTGGCCACCATCACCTGCAACGCGAACAGCTCGCTCACGCCGAGCACGGGCTACCCCCGGCTCCACCTCGTCCTCGAGAACAACTCGACCCAGGCGGTCGCCCTCGTCTAAGGAGTCAACCCAGCATGGCCTTTTTGAAGCCTTACCGAGACGGCAGCACGGGCGAGATCATCCCCGAGAGCTACTGGCGGGCGACCGACCAGCGGATCGTCAACCGGCTGCACGAGCCCAACCAGCAGTACGCCGAGATCGTCTTCGAGGGGTTCGCCAGCCCCGGGGCGTTCGCCGCCGGCCTCAAGCCGCTGGCCGACGCCCGCAAGGTCTACTACGTCACCGGCCAGCCGTTCGCGGACATCGCCGGGGCCCCGGCGGTCGGCGAGACGCAGTACGACGCCAACGCCAACATGCTCGAGGACGCCGCCCTGTCGATCCTCGACACCGACTCGGGCGAGCCCGACGAGGACGGCAACCCGGTCATGGTCAGCTTCTTCCACGACGCTATCCAGGTCTGACGATCGAGGCCGACTTCCAATTCCCGACCAGCCCCAGGGGTGACTCATGGCTTACAGTTTGACGATCGCGATCGACGCCAGGGCCACCGGGCTCACCCTCAAGGGGCGATTCTTCGACGGCACGGGCGCGGTCGGATCCGAGATCACGACGGGCTTCACCGCCGACGCTGCGGGCGGCTACCTCTGGAAGGGCGACTCCCCCAGCGACACCTTCGCCGGGAAGTTCGTCGCCTACACCGGGACGCTGGGCGAGGCCACGAAGATCGGCGAGACGCCCGTCACGCCGGCCTCGGCCGACTTCGCCCAGTCGGACATCCGCAAGGTCAACGGCTCGAACGTCGGGAGTTCGGCCGACCCGATCCCCGCGGAACTGACCGAGGCCGACCACGAGGCCATCGCCGCGGAAGTCTGGGCCGCCACCACCAGGTCGCTGACCGACAAGGCGGGGTTCGCCCCCACCGCCGCGGCCGTCCGCACCGAGATCGACACCAACAGCACGAAGCTCGACGTGGCCGTCTCCACCCGCTCCACCTTCTCCGGGGGTGCCGTCGCGTCGGTCATCGCCCCCGTGACGGTCGGGACCAACAACGACAAGACGGGGTACACCGCATCGGTCAACGGGACGGTCGTCCTCGCAGCATCGCAGCCGAACTACGCACCCGCGAAGGCCGGCGACGCCATGACGCTGACCTCCGCCTACGCCGGGGCCGCTTCCCTGGCCGGCATGATCACCGGCGGGGCGTTCACCGGGGCGGCACTCATCAACACCCCGAACGGCGGCGGCGGGGGCGGCAGCGTGATCGTCTCCGGCTATGCCGAGGGCATGAGCCCGGCCGAGCAGATCCTGGTCACGCCGGCCAACCCGATCGACACCGACGCCAGCGGCCACGTCACCGCGACCAACGGCGGGAGCGGCGGCCCGACCGTCGACCAGATCGCGGCCCGACTCTTCGTCGAGGCGGACCACAAGCTCGACGTGGCCAGCGGCGGCGGGATCAAGGTCTCCCCGGGCGGGATCACCCCGGCCAGCTACGCCGGGCTCGGCACGCCGGGGACGGTGGCCGGCTCCCCCAGCCCGGCCGCATCGGGATTCACCGGGTCGTCGGGCTTGGCAGCCGTCGCCAACTTCCACACCGGGGCCTTCCTGCAATTCTCCACCGGGTCGCTCGCGGGCCAGTCCCGCAAGGTCACCGGCTACTCGTCGGCCCGGGCTCTGTCCTTCGAGACGCCGTTCACCTCGGCCCCGTCGGCGGGCGACGCGTTCGTGATCCTGGGCCGCTCGGAGTAACCCAGCCATGCCGGATCCCGTCCTGTCCGCGTGGTCCTTCGGCCCGGGGCCGGTCACGCCCGCCCCGGAGTCGGGGCCGGGCGGATTCGACCCGATCTTCGCGTGGCACTTCGGCAAGCCCGCGGCCACCCCGCAACCGCCGGACCTCGCGGGCGGGTTCGACCCGATCCTCGCGTGGTTCTACGGGCCGCCCCCCGCAGGGCCCGAGCCCGTCCTGCCCATCAACCTCCTGGCCGCGATCCGCGAGTACGCCCTGACGCTCCCGGTCGTCGGCCGCCTGACGGGGGGCTTCCGCACCGGCATCGCCAGGCGAGGCGGGGTCACGCCCTACGCGGTCATGCGGGTGGAGGGGACCTCGCTCGAAGGCACGACCGCCGACCGCGACCGGCTCCGCGTCAACCTGCGGATCTCGGTGTACGACCCCGACTTGGACGAGGCGTCGGAGCTGGGCGAGGAGCTGGCGGACGAGCTCCTGAAGGTCTCATTCCGCTGGAAGCGGGGCGTCTCGGGCTTCCCGCAGGACCGGGGCCGCGTGCCGTCGGTCGAGGCGGTCCGGGCCCCCGGCGGGTCGCTCGACCTGGCGTGCATGACCCTGCGATTCGAGATCCACACGACGAGGGAGAAGCCCGGTGGCTGAACCGACGGAATCCGACATCCCGCCGGCCTATCCGGAGCAGCGGCAGAAGGAGGGGGCCAGGGGCCGGGCGGTGACGCTCGCCGACGGGCGGGAGTGGCTGCTCCACCCGACCTACTTCGAGGCGATCTTCGACGAGGTCCGCGACGAGGTCTTCGACCAGATCCACCTGCGGGGACGCGTCGACAAGGAACTCGTCCTGAAGCTCGCGTGGGTCCAGCTCGGATTCAACTACGAGATCACCCAGGCCGAGTTCCTCTTCCTGGTCAACGCGACCCTCGGCCGCGAGGACCTGAAGGACGGCTTCACGAAGGCCGTTCTGGACCAGGCGATCCTCAACACGAACCAGCAGTGGACCTACTCCGACTGGGTCCGCACGGCGTTCTTCGTCGGGGGAGTCGACCCCAGGGCGGCCCACGACCACGACCTGCCCGCCCTGCTCGCCCAGTTGGTCGCGTCCGGTCGGGTGGCCGACCCTAACCGGTACGTCGCCGCGCTGAAGGCCCGGCAGAAGCGGACCCAACTCGACACGATCGGCCCGCCCCCGGGGGTCTAAAGGAGCCAGGACGTGGCCGACCGCGAGTACGTGATCCGGTACGACACGGCGAACGTGCCGCAGTCGGTCGCCGCGATCAACAGCCTGAAGGCCGCCATCGACGCGCTCGACGCGTCGGCATCGAAGAGCAAGAAGTCGCTCGGCGACGTCGGCAAGGCGACCGCCGCGATCGGCAGGACCGACGCCAAGGTCAAGAACCTCACCCAGGACCTCGCCGACCTGACGGCCGAGGCGGCGAAGGCGGCGGCGGCCCTCCAGTCGATCAACGGCAACATCGGCAAGGTCGGCAAGTCGGCGACCAGCGCCGGTGCGTCGATCGGCAAGTTCGTGACGGCCGCGATGGTCGTCTCCGAGGTCAAGCAGGTCTTCGGGGCCGTCGCCGACGAGATGCAGCGGGTCCGCGACTACGCCCGCGAGACGGCCGAGGAGAACCTGAAACTCTACGACTCGCTGCGGGAACTCCAGAACCTCCGCAAGGAGGGGACGACCGCCGAGACCGCCCCGACCGTCATGGGGATCATGGCCCGGACGGGCCTCCGCGAGAAGGAGGCCGTCGACCTGCTCGAGTCCTTCGAGGGCTCGTTCCCCGCGGGGCACCAGAAGGGGAACATCCGCCCCGGCGGCGCGGCCGGGCTGAAGGAGGGCGACCCGACGCTGGAAGCCTTCAAGCAGGAGATGGCGATCACCGCGGGCCAGATCGGATTGAAGTACGGGATGGACCCGAAGACCTCGGGCGACCTCGCGGGCGTCATGGGCCAGTACATGCCGATCACCTCCAAGGAGGACGTGGCCGGCCAGTTCGCCGCGCTCTCCTACGCCCTGAACGAGGGCCGCGGCAAGGTCTCGGCCCTGACCAGTTCGTCGGTCGGTCAGGCCGCGTCGCTGATCGGCAACGGCGTGGCCGACCTCTCGGAGATCGGGGCATTGGTCTCGGTCGGATCGACGATCACCAAGAGCGAGGCAACCGCCGGCACCGAGGTCAAGAGGCTCAATCGCGCCCTGAATCGGGTGACCGGCAAGGCCGGCGACACGCTCAAGCAGTTCGGCCTGGACAAGGTCGGCAGCGACGTCGAGAAGCTCCGGACCCTGGCCCCGATGATCACCGGCGAGGGGGGCGACCGCTGGCTCTCCGAGCGAGGATGGGGCGAGCAGGGCGACCGCAAGGCGTTGATCGGATTTGCGAAGAACCTCGACCTGATCGACATCCGGACGAAGGACGCGAGGGCCCGGGCCGGGATGGGAGGCCAGGAGATCGCCGCGACCGAGAAATGGATGGCGAACGACCCGGCCGTGGCGGCCCGGATGGGCGAGAACAGCATCGCGGTGAGCAGGTACATGCGGGGGTTGGAGCAGGAGAACCTCCAGATCGCCCGTAAAAGCGCCGAGGGCCGGTTGCAAAACCCCAATCAGCCGGGCGGCCCGGGGATCGACACATTCGGGACGGGGACCGGGGACTCCCTCGTGGACTGGTTCACCACGATCGGCGCGCCTACGAGTTGGTTCGACCCGGCCAACGAAGGGAGCCGGCAGGCCCGGATCGACGTCGAGGCGTCCAGGCAGCTGGCCAAGTCGGCCTCCGACGTCGGGATCGACGTCGAATCCCGCTATCCGGGCCTGTCCTCCGGGATGGCCACGGGCGGCAAGTCGTTCGCGGAAATCTTCAAGGAACTCTCGCCCGACGTCATCGCCAGGGGCGGCAACCCCTACGGCGACAACTCCAAGGAAATCCTCAGCGTCCTGAAGGACATTCGCGACCAGGCCAGGCAGCGGGGCGGCGCGAATGCCCCCGGCGGCTTCGGCAACAACGGGGGCGGGGCCGTCGTGCCCCGACGCTGATGGCGTCTCCTCAAGTCGTCCCGATCTTCGGCGACCTCGACCGCCACGTCGACGCCATGCGGCTCGACCGCGGCGAGTTGGCGACGGACCTCATGGACATCGCCGTCGAGGAGATGAAGGCCAGCATGGCCCGCCAGGAGGACCCCGACGGCAACGCCTGGGCCGACCTCAGCGAGTCCTACGCGAAACAGAAGGCCCGCACCCACCCCGGCCGGCCCATCTCGGAACTCGAAGGGCTGATGTCCAGCGACGACGAGATGAACGGCTTCCGGATCGTGGGCGAGGCGTCCGCCAGCCTGACCTACGGCAACTCCCCCGAGGCCAAGGCCGAGGCCGAGTGGTTCCAGGACCCCGCGAACGACAACCAGCCGCCCCGCGTCTTCTGGGGGCTGACCAAGGAAGCCGTCCGCCGATCCGGCGAGCGGGTCCATCAGGCGTTCGACTGACCAATCAACATCCGGCGAGGTGACGTCCCATGCCCGCGACGAAGCTCTACATGAACTGGACCGGCGTGACGGTCACCCCGAACGGCGGGTCCGCGATCAACCTGACCGGCGTGACGGACGTGTCGTTCAACCGGTCGGGCACCAACAAGCCGTTCTTCGGCGACAACCGCCAGCACGCCAGGGCGATCCGCACGACCAACCAGGCCCGATCGGTCTCGATCTCCTGCGGCGACCTCTCGGCGCTCGACAGCGTGGCGATCGGCACCGTCTGCACCGTGGTCGGCACGCTCAACGACCTGCACAACGGGACCGGAAGCGGGGCGAGGACCTACACCGCGATCAACGCCGTGCTCTCGTCCAAGCCCGACGGCAGCTCGAACGACGACTACGCGGGGACGACCTACTCGTTCGACTGCTTCGGCTCCGCCCTCGACGCCGACCCGATCTCCGTCGTCAACGCCACCTGATCGGGAGGCCGGACCGTGCCCGACCCAGCGACGATCTTCCCGCCGACGTTCCACGGCCAGGCGATCTTCGGGACCGCCTGGGTCGTGGCGGCCATGCCCAACCCCAACGACCGCCAGTTCTTCGCCCCGCCCGGCGTCAACGGGATGTTCTCCAAGAACCTCGGGAGCCGCGGCGGGCGGACCGTGATCCACGCCATGTGGCTCGGCGAGACGCCCGCCGTGATCGCCGCGGCCGAGCAGATCCTGTTCAACTTCTTGCGGTCGGGCCTCACGTCGGTCTTCACCGACCTGAACGGCTCGGCCTGGCCGCACGTCTGCATCGAAACGTACGTCTCCGAGGACGAGGTCCAGCCAACCAACGGCGGCTGGGGCCGGTCGTTCACGGTGACCCTGTTCCACCACGCGTGAGGCCCCCATGCCGCTGACGGACCCCTGGATCGCCCGCGACGAGGAGGGATTCGCCCTGCTGGGGGTCGACGCGGCCCTGCTCCAGGTCTACCGCTACACCCCGCCCGAGCCTCCCCCCGAGGAGCCGGAAGACCCCGAAGACCCGGAAGACCCGGAAGAACCGGAGGAGCCCGAAGACCCCGAGGAGCCCGGCCCGCCGCCGCCGGTCTTCGAGGAACTGCCGAACGTCCAGTTCCTGGGCTCGTCGATCCAGGAGGGGAGCGACCCGGGATCGGCGATGTTCGCCTACATCTTCGGCGGAGATTACGGTCCGCAGTCGGTCGCCCAGGCGCTCGACATCTCGTTCGACCTGCCCGGCACGGTCGACGCCGGGGACCGGCTCGTCGTCTTCGCCACCCGGCCCGACGGCGGGCGCGAGGCGATCTTCGACGGCATCGCCACCGACTTCTCGTTCGACCTCTCCGGCCAGTCCGAGACCGTCCAGATTGCGGCGGTCGGCATCGCCCGGGCGCTCTGGGACACCCCGATCGGCGGCCGATACCAGCGGGACGCCTCCGCCCCGACCGACCCCGAGCGGGACGTCCAGACCGACATCCCGGCCCGGTTCAATCCCGAGGGCCTGGCCAACTGCACGCCCGAGAATGGGGAGAGCTACCCGAGGTTCCTCGACGAGGGGATGGCCGGGACGCCCGACTACGAGGGCCGCCGCTGGGACCTGGCCGGGGCCGCCTGCTACCTCGTCTGGCACCACAACAAGGACCAGCCGCAGGTCGAGAATCCGCTGACGGCCGAGTTGGAGGACCTGCTCGTCGCCAAGGTGCCGGCCGGCGAGGAGGACTTCGACCCGTCGGACCCGCTGACCTACGAGGCCAAGCCGATCGTGATCCGGGACACCCCGATCACCGGCCGGGACTGGCCCAACGTCCTGTACGAGCTGATCCGCGACTTCGGATTCGGGATGCGGTTCCGGCTCTCGACCACCGAGGACGGCAAGCCGCTGACGACCCTCGACGTCTTCGCCCAGCAGGGCGGCCCGGTCAAGGACCTCTGGCTCCAGCCCGAGGGCTCCGACCTCGACATGGGCTCGACCAACTTCTTCGCCGGCTCGATCGGCCGCGACGTCACCAACGTCGTCAACCGCTGGGAGGTGCTCGGGGCGCTCGAACGCAAGGAGGCGTCGTTCATCCTCTACCCCGGCTTCCCGTCCGCCTCGGGAGACTCCGCGTCGATCTCGACCCTCGACATCTACGACCGCAGCCACGAGAACTTCAACTCCACCGAGGGCCGCCGCAACAAGTACCGGCTCTACGTCCTGGACGAGACCGGCGAGGGCCACTACGAGCCGGGCGAGGACGAGAAGCTGACGACCGTCCCGGACCTCAAGGAGGTCTTCGACCCCGAGGACGAGGGCCTTATGGTGGTCCGCCGCCGCAAGCCGATCCGCGAACTGCTGACCAGGGACGCCAACGGCACGCCGCTGAGGGCCACGCTCTCGATCTCGAAGGACTATTACGGCGACCCCGGCCTCTGGGACGGATCGGGCACCTGGCAGGAGTGCCAGGGGGGCTGGGTCCTGCTCCAGGACCGCATCGGGATCTGGGTCAGCTGCGAGCACCCCAACGACTGGAAGGTCGGCGAGTGCAAGACCGCCGGGGCCCCCTACCCGATGGGCGTGGTCAAGGGGGTCGAGGACCAGGCCCAGGTCGGCACGTCGAACTTCGTGCTGCGGCTGACCTGCGTGGCCGAGACCGACGTCCGGCTCCGCGGCGTGGCCGAGCCCACCGAGCGGTCGCCGATCTCGCGATCCATCACCCGGACGATCGACGCGGGCGACCGGCTCCGCAAGGAGACGATCACCAACTCCAGCGAGTTCTTCGTCGAGGGGTCCGAGGGCGAGACCGAGATCGTGGTCCGGGACGACACCGAGACCGCCGAGTACGAGGCCGCCGCCGCCCGCAACGCGACCGAGTTGGGGGTCCTGGAGGGGGACGGGATCACGATCCCCTACCTGACGACCCATTACCAGGTCGGCGACCGCATCCGCTCGATCCAGGGGCGGGGCCTGTCGCTCAGGACCGACAAGGGGACGCTCATCAATCCCGACCTGCCGGTGGTCGTCGCCGTCCAGCACGACGGGGTGTCGCAGACGACGCAACTCTCGCTCTCCGACGCCGGGACGGCCCGGGTGAACTACGAACGCCGGACCAAGAGGCGCGGCGATGGGCGGATATGACGACGCGGAGATCCTGCGTGCCGAACGCCTGGCCGACGCCGACGCGGCCTCCGGGCCGGCCGACGACGCCGGGCTGGGCCGGTCCACGCTCCTGGCACGCACGGTCTCCGACGGATCGTACCCGGCGACGGCCAAGGTCTTCTACGCGTGCGAGATCCTGGGCCTATTGGGCACCGAGGCCGAGGGCGCGTCGGGCGTCGTGGCGGCCGTTTCCGGCTCCAAGGTCTTCGCCCGCAACCTCGGCGGGGGCGTCCCCCCGGCCGGGACCGAGGTGATCATCACGCGCATCCCGCACCGCTGGGTCTTCCAGTATGATTGACGACGACGCCGAGCTGGAGATCCTGCGTGCCGGCCGCTCCGGACTGGTCGACGCCGGGGGCCGACGCCAGCCCCCGGGCGAACTGGGCAATCAGCGGATGGTCGGCCGGGTGACGACGCCCACGGCCGAGATCGAGGTCAAGAAATACCTCGTCGTGAACCCCGTCCGCATCCTGGGCACCGAGGCCGAGGGCCAGCCCGGGACGCTCACGGCGGACACGTCGGTCTCGCAGCCGGTCTACCTCGTCGGGCCGGGCAAGCCGGCGCAGGGGGACGACCTGATTTGCGAGCGGCTGACCCATCGGTGGGTCGCACGCAAGAAGGGCGGCGGCGGCCGGTTCCTGATCACCGACAGGGACGGGTGCTCGCTGGCGGCCCGGCCGGGCGTGACGGTCACGGTCAAGAACGCGTCGAATATCACGGTCGCGACGGGCGTGACGAACTTCCTGGGCCAGTACCTGACCCCCGAACTCCCGTCGTCCGGCAATCCCTACACGATCACCGCGCCGGGGTACACGTCGGGCAGCCTGACGTGGGAGGAGGCGACGGCGACGGCGAGCATCGTGACCGGGACGACCCCCGTGGAACTCCTGCACCTGTCGGAGAACACGGCGTATTTCCGGCTCCGGATCAACAACCCCTGCCCCGTCGGGTTCTCCGACCACGAGCGCCTGCCCGGCGCGACGGTCAGGATCGTCGGCCCGAACGGGTTCGACGAGACCCGCATCACCGATTCGATGGGGATGGCCGATTTCCCCGAGATCCACCGGACCTTCCAGGAACGCGGCGCCGCATTCGACCTCACGGTGACCCACCCCGACTTCGCGACGTTCGACTTCCCGAGCTATCTCGTCATGGGATGCGAGACGACCGGGCCTCAGAACGAGACGCTGACGATGAACCACAATGAGGACCGGTTCTACTCGGGCCGGCTCTCCGCGGGCAACGCCTGCTGGAATCGCCCGATGCCGGCCCAGGTCTCGATCACGATCCTCTTCGACGGGTCCGACCCGGTGATGACGAACGCGAGCGGGACGGTCGTCGCGAACCTCACCAGCCTGGGCGGCACCTGGTTCTATTCCTCCGACCCGGTCGACCTCGGGACGGGGTACACCGCCGTCTACAACTTCGCGCTCATCGGGGATTGCAATTTCGCAACCGCCCAGGCCGGCGTCGGAGTCGACTTCTACAACACGTTCGGCCTCGACACCAGCTACGGGACCTCCGACATGACGGGCACGACCTGCCCCGGGCCGACGTTCGGTTATTCCGGGGCGGGAACGGGCATCATTTCCGCATCGGCGGCCAGCCTCTGATTGGATGGTGCCCCTTGGCATGGAGACACGACCTCTCGTCCCGCGAGAATTTCGACCTGCTCTATCCGACCCATCGGGCCGAGGACCTGGCCCCCGACCCCGCATTCCTGGCCGCGAAAGACTGCACCACGTTCGTCGTCGACGAGGCGTGCGGGTGCTGCGACCGTCGGTGTCTCAAGGACGGCCTGCCCGGCAAGATCGTCTGCATGAAGGACTGCCTCGACTGCAAGTCGGCCGAGATTGCAGCCGACCAATGAAGGACGCCCGCCTCCCGCGATCTGCGAGGGGCGGGCGTTTTTTAGCTGGCATTTTGCCTGATGTCAGTCGTCTTTTCGCTCTCGCACCGGGCCGCGGTATTCCGGCCTGCGCAGCGGCCTGACGTCGGCCTTCTTGGTACCGCTCGGAGCGTAACCAACAGAGCCGGTGGTGAGCGAGACCGTCGCGGAAAACTCCGGCTGAGCAGGTTTTGACACCCTGACATCTTCTGGAAGAATTACGCTACTCTGGCTCATTGGTAGCCTCCGGTGGCTGGATTAGGAACAGGTTTAACCTTCTCTCCAGCAAGAAAGTGCTGCTTGAGAAAAGTTGTACGCGGTAGGTGCCTGGTTCAGGAAAGACCACTTGGGGGATCTGAATCATTATTGTATGGACTGCGAGCGGATCGGACGACTCAATTTCCAGTTCCGCCTTAGCTAATGGCGGCAAGGACTCGTCATCATGGACGAGCAAAAGCGTGACGGGAAACGAGCTTCGAGCATCAGTTAGCTCGGCGACAGCAGCCATTAGCGGATGCATTGCCGGAAACTTGTGAGCGGGGATGTTTTCAAAGCAACCGATAATCGAGACCTTTCCTGTTAGCTGGTCCCGGATAACTTGGTCGCAGATGTGGAGTGACAGGATGAACGGCGGCTGGTTTGTCATTTTGTTTCCCGAAGCTTGCTGAGCCTGACTGCTTTGAATATCCGGGAGTGACGTCTGAAACTTTAGGTTATTCCGAAGCAAGGAGCGAGCCGGCTACGCGGGAGACACCGCCCATCGTATTTTTCTTTCCTCACCCCCCTATAGACACGTGGAAGGAGGGCTTCTGCATCCCTCAGGGCGCCACCGTGTTATCTATTGCCACCAACGACTTACATCAAATCCGACCCCTCCAGACCGCCACCCCACCCGCTTATGCGTTCGAGGCTCAGTCGGCCCGTCAGGCGAACCTGCGGGCGAGCCCCAAAACCCCGGCCAGCCCCAGGCCGAGCATGGCCAGCGACGCGGGCTCGGGCACGACCTGCGGGGGCAGCGTGATCGAGAACTGGATGTCGCCGACGAATCGCCGCCCGTCGGACAGCGTCCCCGACCCCTGCGCCAGGCCCTCGACGGTCCCGACCGCCAGGAATCCCGTGTCGAGCACCGTCGAGGTCGGGTCGAAGGCCGAGAACCAGCCGCTCTCCATGCGGCTCGTGTAGCTGCCGCTGATCCCGACCCCGTCCGGGCCGCGGTAGACCCTCGCCGAGTTGACCGCCTCGCCCTGGGTCAGGTCGGAGATGGAGAGGAACGCCATTTCGGGGGAGTCGAAGCCGATCTCGATGTACGGCGGGAACGGGTCCTCCGGGTCGCGGGTCTCGACCTTGAAGGACAGCGTCCCGGACGACGCGGTACTGAGCCTCTCGACCCCGCCGCCGGGGTTGAAGATCGTGAGGGTGGCGGTGACCTGGGCGTTCTGGACCTGGAACGTCACGGACTCGGCGGACGCGGGCCGGGCGGCGAACGCGGCGGCGAGCACCGCGGCGAGGATGGGCAGGCGGGCGGGCATCGGGGTTCCTCCTTGGACGGGCTCCGGGCGGGATCTTCCGGGGGACATTCTGTCGTGCTGACACCACCGATTGCAATCACCCGGCGAACAAAGCGGGGGCCGGCCATCGCGCGCCGGCCCCCGTTCCTGCATTGCGGGGTCGATTATGACGGTCACAAGTGCTTGCGCCAGGAGAACATCAGCAGCGAGCCGAGGACGATCACGCCGGCCAGGGCGGCGGGCATGGACAGGTCGATGACCAGGTTCAGTAGGTCCGAGCCTTGATGGCTTGAGACCGCCAGGGAGATTCCCAGGGACATCGTCAGCAATCCTTCCGCGGTCGTCGGTCCGGGGCCTTCCCTGCGGTGGTGGGTGAGATCGCCCGCACCATCCCGGCCGGGGGCGACATTCGGTCAGGCGCGGGCCGGGGCCCGTTCCAGTTCGGTCACTTCGGAGTAGTGGCGGACATACCTCGCGGGGCGGTACGGCAGGGCGTCCGGGCTGAACTCGCGGACGCATTCTCTCAGGATCGAGCGGAGCGGCCTCGGGGCCTCGGGCTCGACCTCAGCGGGCCACGGACGAGGGGAACTCGACGACCGGGCCGCGTGGGGTCGCCCGGAGCGTCGCGACGTGGAGCGTGCCATCGTGGATCTCGTAGTGCCAGGTGTCGGGGGCATCGTCTCGGCCGTCGGGCAGGCTCTGCGCCGACCAGGCCAACGCCTTCTCCAATGTCAGGTCGGAGCCGATCAGGAGGGTGATCGAGTTGACCTCCCCCTGCTCCACCCCGAGCCGCGTGAACTGCCGGAACCGCCTGCCGGGGGCCAGCGGCCCGATCAGGTGGACCGCCCCGTGCTCGTAGGGGTCGGGCTCGGGCAGGTCCTCGCAGCGGACGACGAGCGGGACTGGGAACATGCGTCACCTCGTCTCGAGGGTTCGGTCATCTCAGGCTCAGGACGGCGGGCGACGGCTCGGGCCCCGCGGCGGGCTCGGCCCGGATCAGGTCGAGCACCGCGGCCTTCCAGCGGATCGGCTGGATCGGCGTCCCGTCGGAGTGGCGTTTGTTGAGGTCCACGTAGACCCCGAAGACCTTGCTGGCCGGCGTCATCTCCCAGTGCTTGCGGGGCTTGACCTGGAGCCCGGCGGAGGCGAGCCGGAGGTTGACGTCGCGGGGGCCGATCCCGCCGAGCATCGCGCCCAGTTCGGTCGGCGTGCACAACTTCTCGTTCTCGGGCGACGGCAGGGCGATGGCAAGCTGATCGAGGACGCTAACTCCCCTGCCCTTGCGGTATCCCTTGTCCGCGGCGAGCAACGCCTGGTTGCCCTCCAGGCCGCACATGCCGACGATCGCCAGGCAGGCGGCGAAGTCGGTCTGCATCGCGGCGTAGTTGACGCCGGCAGGCTGGACGGGCGGCAGCAGGCCGAAGTGGCGGGCCAGGGCGTCGCGGCACTCGACCTGGAAAAGCTCGAGTTTCGGGCGGATCTCCGGGCCGACCTTACCGACGTTGATGGTCGCCAGCCACATGGGGACGGAGTTCAGGTCGAGCAGGAATTGTTCCTGCACATGTCCTCTCTCGTCTGGTGTGGGCATAATGCCCATACGAGCCCACGAAGATGCCCTGAGCTTCTTGAGTTGGGTCGTCAGGTCGATCCCCAGGCTCTCGCAGATCCGGCGGACGGAGACGAGCACCTGCCCTTCCGGGGTGCGGATCGCTTGCAGTTGGTCGCCGTGGAACTCGATCGTCTCCAGGCGGTTGCGGTCGCTCGGTAGTACGGGGACGCTGGACATTGTCTTCTCCGGCTTGGATGGGGTGAGGGCTCGGAGGGGCGGGCTCAGGCTTCGAAGACGTAGCAGGACTCTTCCGCCAGGCCGAACTCGAACGCCTCGCGGGCGTCGAACATCTCGATCAGGCGGTACTGCTCGTCGATCTCGTGATTGGCGATCTCGTCCAGCTCGGCCTCGACCTCGGCGCGGGCGTCCATCTCGGCGCGGAGGCGGACGAACTCGGCCGGGGCCATCGCTTCGTCGGCGGCGAAGTCGGCGAGCACGTCGCCGCAAGCCGGGTCGGCCTGGATCGCCCGCAGGTGGCGGTGCAGTTCGGCCGACTTCCGCGAGAGTTCGTTGGACCGAGCGAGAATCGCCTTGCGTGCGTCGAAGGCGGCATCGCTGTCGTCGCCCCAGGTGGCGTCAATCTGGTCCGAGAGGGAGAGTTGGATGAGGGCGATGTCGTCGATCCGGTCGAGGATCTCGATCGCGTCGGTGCCGTAGGAGGAGACGGGGATGGAGGCGTGGACGGACCGGGGGCGGGAGACTACCATGTTCATCAGACCTGACCTCGTGCTAGCGGGGTTTGGTTCAGGCTCGGTCGGGAGGGCTCAATCTCCCGGCCGGGCCGTTTTCGTTTGTCGCGTCTCTCGACCCGACAAGAGCATATTAACTCTGGGTCTGTACTGAGTCAACAGAAAAGGGAAATAAAATCCGGTCTGGATTCCTCTCGGGTATTGCGTAGAGTTAAGTCGGTGCTAGAATCCCGTCAGACTGGATGTTGTCTCGTCTTTATGGATGCCCCGACATGGCTCCCGACAAACCTAAGAAATCAGTGAGCAAGCAGCCGACGGCAATCACGGTCAGGGGATCGAAGGAATGGCGCAGTTGGGTTGAGAAGATGGCAAAACACTGCATGACGGACACGTCGAAGCTCGTTGATGCAGCATTAGCGAGATATGGTAAGGAGCAGGGATTCGATGAGCCTCGACCTGACAGGCAAGGCGAGAACAGCTAACCGCCTTGCTTCGTGATCTGGCTTACCCTTGCCGAATCGCCTCATAACCCGCAAGAATGGTTGCCATCAATCAACGGCACCATCCCTGCGGGTTTTCTCATGCCGATTTCAGTGACCTGCCCATGCGGCAAGAAACTCAAGGCACCCGACGAACTGGCGGGCCGGGTGGCCAAGTGCCCGAAGTGCGGGGCGAATCTGGATATTCCGGTCGAGTTCGCGGTCCCGGTGCTTGAAGCGGAGCCCGAGCCCGAGCCTGAGCCGCAGGCCGCGACGGCAGCCGATTCCCGGCCCGACGGCTGGATCGTCCGGTGGATGAAGGACCCGGTTGCGTTCGGCGGGACGCTCGTCATCGTGCTCCTGGTCGTTGGAGGAGGCATCTTCGTCTCCAACCACAACATCCGCATGGGCAAGATCGACGAGATCCAGCGGCTGCACGAGCAGGGCCACGGACTGATCCGGGAGGGCGAGATCCTGGACGGCTATGCCACGCTCATGGAGTCGATTCGGATGGCCTCGCCCGACGGCCTCGGGGACGAGGGGACGCGTCAGACGCTCGATTCCGACCGCGAGACGGTTGCCAGGATCCTGCCGCAGGTCGAGGCCGAGCGGAAGAAGCTGATCGAGGAACGGCGAGCCGCGGAACTGGCCGCACTCCGGGAGGAGCAAGGGCGTCGCGAGGCCGAAGAAGCGGAGGCCCGATCCAGGCTCAAATGGAGCGTCGAGGGCCAGGTCGTGCTCGAGCTCAAGAACGGCAAGGCGATCACGCTGCCGGACCTGAGCGTGCGGATCCTCAAGCCGATGGTCCCGATCGGGGACCTCGGGGAAGAAGAGAGCGGTGCCCTGCTCTCGACCGTGGCTTTCGCCGGCAAGACGGTCCGCGACGACGTGAACCTCCTGCTGGTCTTCCTGGCCTGCCGCCACGAGATGATCACCAGCACGGCCTACACGGACTTCCAGAAGATCCGCAAATACACCGACGACCCCACCTGGCCGCCGATCGCCGGGAAAGCCACGGTCGCCCGGGCCGTGACCGACCATAGCGGCCGGTTCAGGATCGCCGACGTCCCCGACGGCAAATACCTCGCCTACGCCAAGTATCGCTCCGAGGCGGATTACATCGAATGGTGCACGCCGATCGAGGTCCACGCCGACACGAAAATCGAGCTCAATAACGAGAAGGCCGCGATCCTCCTGGACGGACGGTGATCCGCCCCCCGCCCCGCGCGAAACGCCCCTCCGGTAGGCGTTGCCAAAATTCAACATCGATCCCGCAAACCTAACGCCCAACCCGCCTAAATCGCCCTCGGCTCCCACCCCGCGTCGTTTCGGCCGAATCCGGGCCCGAAATGCTTGCATACTGAATATCAGTACACTAAAGTCTGCCTGTGAGGGGCGGCCCCGGGGTCTTCACACGCCGCCTTGCGGGCGTCGGCGGGGCGTCCGACGGATCGTGATACTTGGGGGTTTGTGCGAGAATTGACGCGAACACGTCTCATGAATAAGCTGGCGTCTTCATCGTTGTTTGCCAGCATGACTCGGTGCGGGGTGATCCATTGGAAGTTCAAGCGGAAGACATCGCGGCGGACTTCGATCCCGGCCTAGGGGGCGGGGTGTACCGCTGGTCCGGCGGCGGCGAGACGGGCCCGGTCCTGTCCTACTTGGCGGTCGAGGGCGCCGGCGACGAGGTGATCTGTACGCGCTGTTATTGGGGCCGCCGGCTGACGCTGGGGCCCGTGCTGGAGGCGGAGGGTCGCCGGGCGTCGGGAGGGGGGAATCCCGACCGCTCGACGGTGATCTGGCGCGACGGCAGGCCCGCGGCGTCGGTGAGCCTGAACGCCGACGGGAGCCTGTGCTCGGTCGAATTCTGACTACTTGCTGGCCTCGGGCGGCTCGATCTGCGTCAGGAGCCGCCAGGCTTCCTTGTAGCCGATGAACCGCACGTACCCCAGGATCTTGTTCTCGAACTCCTGGTCGTACCGGCTCATCGGCGGCAGGGCCGACTGGTCGTCGTCCAGGAAGTAGGTGACCGGCACCGAGAAGAGTTCCGCGATCTTCTCGATCGTGGCCAGTTGCGGGCGGTGCTCGCCGCGCTCCCAGCGGGTGACGTTCGACCGCGAGACGCCGACGTAGTCGCCGACCTCACGCTGGGTGAGTCCGCGACGTTCTCGCAGCAGGGCGACCTTTTTTGCGAAGTCCATAGCCCCAGACTTAATCTCTGCGCACGAAGTTTCCAAGTCTAGCGTCCCATCTAAAAGCCGGATTGTCACACTTCCTCACCAAGCCATCTTGTTCTTGCCGTCGCCGGTGAGCTTTTGATACATTCTCTCGGTGCGATGCGGGGACCTTGCTCACCGGCCCGACGTGAATCATTCGCGGGCAGAGGCCGGATCTTTCCCGCGTCGCGTGGAATCAACATTTGTTCCAGAAGAGGTGAGAATGGGTCACCCCCTGCTCGCGGGCGAGGTGAGGCCGCGGCCACACTCGGACCTGCCGCTGAGGCCGACGGTGCGTTGGATGACCGCCGAGCACATCCGGGCGGCGGCGGAGATCGACTTCGCGGGCACGCCCTGGGACTGGACGGGGCCCCGCATGGCCGAGTTCCTGGCCCGACGCGGCTGCATGGGCCGGGTGGCCGAATCGGCCGGCTCGGCGGTCGGGTTCGCGTTGTACGAGGCGAGACGGCCGACGATCGAGGTGCACAAGCTGGTCGTGGACGCCGAATACCGCGGCCTGGGCGTCGGGGAGGCGTTGGTCCGGGCCCTCGCGGCGAAGCTCGACGGGGCGACCTGGGGGCGGCTGCTGATCAACGTGCGCGAGACCAACCTGGACGGGCAGCTGTTCCTGCGCGAGCAGGGATTCCTGGGGCGGCGGGTGATCCGGGGCCACTTCCCCGACTCGGGCGAGGACGCGTTCGAGATGGTGCTGACGGCCGACCGGGCGAGGCTGGCCCGGCCGGGGTTCCTGGGGCGGAGGCCCGCATGAGGCAGTATCTCGACCTCCTGCGGCACGTCATGGACCACGGCGAGGACCAGCCGTCGCGTTCCGTCCTGGCCAGCACGGGCGAGCGGCCGTCCACGCGGAGCGTCTTCGGCCATCAGTGCCGCCACGACCTACGCGACGGCTTCCCGATCGTCACGACGAAGTACGTCCCGTTCCGCCAGGTCGCCGCGGAGCTGGCGTGGTTCCTGAGCGGATCGACCAACGTCGCCCCGCTCCACGAATCGGGCGTCCGCATCTGGGACGCCTGGGCGACGGAGGGCGGCGACCTCGGGCCCATCTACGGCGCGTTGTGGCGGAACTGGCAGGGCCGGGGCGGGCGTGTCGACCAGATCGCGGAACTGGCGGCGGGAATCCGGGCGGTGGCCGACGACCCGCACGACTCGCGGGCGAGGCGGCTGGTCCTCACGTCCTGGGACCCGTCGGCCATGCGGCAGGTCAAAGGCCCGTCGGGATGCCACACGCTCTGCCAGTTCTACGTCAGCAAAGGCCGGCTGTCCTGCCACCTCTACCAGCGGTCGGCGGACCTGTTCCTGGGCGTCCCCTGGAACATCGCGTGCTACGCCCTGCTGACGCACCTGATGGCGAGCCTCTCGGGGCTCGAGCCGTTCGAGTTCATCCACTCGTTCGGCGACGCCCACATCTACGCGAACCACCTCGATCAGGTGGCCGAGCAACTCACGCGCGACCCCCTGCCCTTGCCGACGCTGAAGATCGACTCCCGCTTCGGCTCGATCGACCGGTTCGACCCGTCGTGGGTCTCACTCGATAGTTATGCGTCCCATCCCAGGCTCTCGGGCGAGGTGGCTATATGATCGTCTGCGCGATCGTGGCGATGGACCGCAACGGACTGATCGGGGCCGGCGGGAAGCTCCCCTGGCACCTGCCGGGCGACTTGAAGCGGTTCCGGGCCCTGACGATGGGCTGCCCGGTCATCATGGGCCGGAAGACGTTCTGCTCGCTCGGGAAGCCGCTGGATGGCCGGGAGAACATCGTCCTGTCGCGGTCGGGACCGAAGATCGGCAAGGGCTTCCGGGTCTCCCCGTCGATCGAAGACGCGATCGGCTACCACGAATATTGGGGTACGCCTCGTGTCTGGATCATCGGCGGGGCCGAGGTCTACGCGGCAACCTGCCACCTGTGGGACGAACTGGCGATCACGAGCGTCGCTGGAGACTACGCGGGGGACGCCCACTTCCCGCTAGACGCGGTCGACGCGATCGGCTGGAAGCTCGTGAAGCACGCCGGCTTCGTTGTCGGCGGCTTGCCCTTCCACACGGCGAGCAAGTTCCGCCGGATCGAGCCGGGCGAGGCCCCCGTCTCGATCAACCCCGCCATCCCGCTCGGATCTTGAGCCCGCCCTGTCATCAACTTGTCACCGGGAAGTCATCGCCATGTCACTGAACACGCCCGAGCCCGCGCCTATCCCGATCGCCGGCCAGCCGGTCTGGCCGCTGGTGATCGCGGACATGAAGGAATACGCCGGCCAGTTCTCGGAAGGGACCAAGACCGCCGAGGTCGCGTGCCTCATCGCCCTGGACGCATGCGAGCGGGATTCGATCGGCGCCAAGAAGTACGGCACCCCGCTCTGCGTTGGCGACGGCCGGAACGCCCTCGTGGACGCCTATCAGGAATCGCTCGATCTGATAGTCTATCTCCGTAAAGAGATCGAGGAGTGCCAGGGCGCATCCTTAGCCGATGACGACGGCTTGGCGGTCGCTTACGAGGACGCGATGAGTGCTGCCCTGCTCCTCAAGACGATCCTGCTCCGGCGCGAAGCCAAGCCCGCCTGACTCCCCTGCCCTGCCCGGCCCTGGAAACACAGCCAGCCCGCCATCTCCAACGAGGGATGACGGGCTGGCATGGCTCACTTGCCCCGGCAGGGTCGAGACAAGCAATATAGGGCAGCTTTCAAGGCGTGGCGACCAACGGACGGGTCCTGGAATCGCCTACTGGCGGTTCGCTGTTGGCCGCGAAGGCGTCCGGGAGGACTGGCTACCCCCGCGGGCACCATAAGAGGGATCGAACCGCATTCTAGCCAGCGTCGTTTCGCTGAGAGACCTGTGGCCTCGGCACAACCGTGCCCCATGTACGATGCGACCCCGGTGGGATCCTACTGACCAGACTGGCCGGCGCTCAGATCCGACAATGCAATAATAGGTCGCTCACCACCGCAAGTCAACACGACTACGACACTGAATCCGTCGAATCGTCCTCAATCGGGATCAACTCCATCTTGACCGCCTTCCCATAGATCGCTGCGATCTTGTAGAGCGTATCGAGCGTCGGATTCAGGTGGCGGGCATTCTCCAGTTTGGAGATCGCCACGCGAGACACGCCCGACTTCTCGGCTGCCTGGTCGAGAGTCCAGCCATGCTCTTCCCTGGCGGTCTTGAGTTCAGACGCGACCTGCGTGATGAAGTACCATTGCGGCTGGTACACCGTTCCGCCTTGGTCCTCAAAAAATCCCATCGCCCGTAGCCGCTCTTCGCTCGGCTGCTCCTTGTCGAGCCAGGCAATCTCGGCCCCTTCAGGCGTGTTGGGATCATAGTACGGATCGTATCCCGGTTCTCCCGGTTTTGGCGTTGGCTTGTCCATATCGGCTTCCCTTGTTCTCGGGTTGTGTGTCAGAATGAAAGAGGCTGGCCGGGGGTTGCAGCCCCCAGCCAGCGGTCAGGTTTGCGGCCCACCCCTCTAGACGAGGTAGGCTGTGATCACCCGGACCAGCTTAATCGGCTGGTGTCGTTTGACCCTGTAGACGACTAAGAACCGCTTTCCTTTGGCGGTCCACCCGAACCCGATCGGAAGTCCGCTTGATCGGCTTGCTTCCGGTTCGTGGTTCGGGTCGCTTATCACTCGCTCGCAGTCCTCCTTTGTGATTGGCCTGTGGGCGAAATGCCCCAGGTTCCATTCGTCCCACTCGAACTCAATTTTCAAAGAGCCTCCTTTCGTCCGATCACCGATCGAACGAGTACACTTTAATGTTCGTCACGAATTAGTTCAAGATCGAAGTTTGAAAACTGTGAATTTTCGACGCATAAATGACTCATAAACGGCGCATAAAAACAGGGGCCGCGATGGGCCCCCGTGCTGCGACGATGGTGTGTGGCTGAGCTTTATCGCAGCGTCCCCTTCGCGAAGTTCGTCAGGTTATCCCCCTCCGAATCATTCCGCACCGTCGAAGGCTGAGCCGGCCCGCCCGCCTGGACCGTCCCGATGGCCGGGTACGGCAGCTTCTCGATCACGTCCTCGGCCACCCACCATCCCCCCGGCCCGTAGACGCCGTCCCGCCCCGCCGAGACGATCTGATACGTGTCCGGCTTGTGCCACCGGCTGTTGGGGATCGGCGGCGGCTTGAGCCCGCCCGTCGCGTAGGGCTCGGCCACCGGCAGGCTCGGCCCGCTGGTGTACGGGTTCGGGCCCGGCGAGACGACCAGCCCGCGGTACGTGGCGAAGGCACCGACGGGCTCCCCGTCCAGGTTGCAATCGTCGGGGTCGTAGCCCGATCCGTTGTAGGCGGAGAAGTAGGCGTAGGCCCGCCGCCCCGTCCCCGACCCGAGCGGATCGACGTAGCTGGGGAAGCCGTCCCCGTCGAGGTCCACTAATCGCCCGGCCTGGAACTCGAACAGGGGCTTGTCGCGGTTGAGTTCGACCGAGTCGCCGATGAAGGGCTGGGTCTGGCTCTTGGCGAACCCCTGCGTCCCGAAGCCCCCGGCGTGTGGCGCCGGAAGGCCCCCGAGGAAGAACACCAGGCATTCGTCGCCGGTCAGCAGGACGGGGACGGGGTTGATCTTGCCGTCCCCGTCGAAGTCGTAGCCCCCGCCCCGCACCGGCAGCGGCTCCTCCAGCGGGATCGTGGACAGGACGACGCGGGGGAATGCCGCGTTCAGCCGACGCCGGGATTCCTCGCGGAACGGGGCCAGCTCGGGCGCCAGGTCCAGCCAGGTCGCGGCGGAGTAGTCGCCGGTCTCGCACAGGGCGATCTTGCTGGGCGGGTAGTGGCCACGCATCGACTTGTACGCCGCCTGCCCGGTGGCGAGCATGTTGATCTCGGCCGTGACCGTTGCGTCCTTGGCCGATCGAACCGCCCCGTTGATCGCGGGCAGCAGCAGGGCGATGAGGATCGCCAGCACGAACATGACGACCAGCAGTTCGACTAGGGTGAAGGCGTTGCGGGATGCTCGTTGATCGAGGTGGCAGCGATCGATTTGATCCCGGAGATTCCGCCCCACCGTGTTGGCAGTCAGCGTCTGGCCCGAAAGGTGGCCGCTGACGCGGTCAGCCCAATCCTTTGCGTCGGCGATATGAGTAATGCCAGCCTCTTCATAGAGGTTAGAGTTGGTGACAATCGTGACTTTGTATTTCGTTTGCCCGAGGCAATCGATGGCCGCCCTGATATCGCCTCGCCGGGCCTGCCATTGGGACGGAATTCCGTCTTTCCAGTTCGTCACAGTCCAATCCAGTCTCTTCACGTCGGTCGTAGCCACAGTCCTGCCCTTTCAAAAGAAGCCGATCAGTCCGCCATCACGCTCACGGCCCACCCGTCGTTTGCAGCCTCGGCCCACTTGTATCCCGCCACCGCGACCGCCATGCAGAGCAGCAGGGCGGCCAGGATCAGGCGGGCGTCGGAGAGGTCAAGTCGCATCGGCTCCGGCCTCCGATGAATGTTCCGCCCGAAGCACCTGGATTGCGTCAGCAAAGGTGAACCAGCGAAGCCGGTCGTATTCGATCGTTGCGGAGTCGCCGTCGTCTCGGTCCTGAGAAGGCATTCTCTGGACAACGACATTAGCGGGACCAGATGTGTCGCGCGTGATCCCGTACGGGCCAGTCCTGCCACGCCCAACGCAGAGAACCGTCCCCTCGCTGAACAAAAGAAGCGTGCCCGGATCGCGATGCGGCTCCCTGCTATCGAGGCAGATCTCGGCAAACGTGGTCTCGCGATCTTCGGAGACCACGGACAAGACGCCGCTGCTGATGAAGATTAGGAGTTTCAAACTTCAGCTCCAATGTTTTCGGTGTGTGCGAAGCAGGGATTCAAGCCATCGTTAAACGCCCAGATAACAAGATCAGCTTCCGCTCCACCCGGCTGATCGCTGAAATACATCAGGTTGCCCGAGAATCGCTTGACAAATACGAACTTTGGATTCGCTTTGCTGCCAACGGCACTCGGGTCATACAGGAGTCGCTCGCCCACTTTAGGCTTTCGAGTAAGCATTCACTTGACTCCTTTCCTTGACCTGATAGTAAACTTCGCAACCTTGCTGCTCACTTCTCGCCCCCTTCCTTGACCACCGTCAGATCCTTCTCGCCCGTCAGCACCCACCGGCCGGTCTCCGCATCCCACGTCGCGGGGCTGCCTCCGATCCCTGTCGGCCCATTCTCCGCGCCGATCCCGACCACCGGATACCTCGGCCCGGTGAACCGATAGCCGTCCGCATAGACGAGGTAGGCCAGGCTGCACAGGGTAGCCACCACGACCGCCGCCAGGCCGTAGTTCCGAACCCTCAGGCCGGCGCCCGATCCGCCCTCGCTGATCCCATTCGAGTCAGTCATCCCAGCCAACTCCCATCCCAAAAGCGCGCGGACCTGCCCTGCGGCCCGAGCCACGCCACGCCCCATGTCGGACCCCGGAAACGCCCGGGACCCTCCCCATTCCTCATAGCCCAGAACTTCGATACGATTCGATTCGTCGGAACGGACGGAATATTCTAACGCTTATGTTGTGAAAACAAGTTCAAGTCTCAAGTTCGGCGCGATTCGGAGTTTTTCTCGCCCAGGTCCTCCGGTCAATTCCTCGCCGCAATCCTGTCCTGCCCCGCCTCGCTCTCTCCTTCATCCAGGCTCGCCAGCCACAGCCTCGCCGGCATCCGGAACGGCACCGGCTTCGCGTTCACGACCTTGAACCACCGCCACTCGAAGCACCTCCTCACCTTGAACACCCGGCCCTCGTGCGGCCTGAGGACCGACTCAAGCCGGTCCCCGATCTCGGCCAATTGACACGCCGCCTGCTGGCCCGACTCGATCATCTCAAGCAGCTTCGTCGCATGGGCGACCAGTTCCGCGTTCGTCACTTCGTTCGCTCCCCTCGCGCCTTCGGTCCCCGTGCTTCTCCGTCCGCTTCTGTTCCAGTTGCTCCCTGGCGAGCCGGGCATCCTCGGTCTCGCCCGGCTCGCCGTCCGCCATGAATGCCAATGTGCCCACCACGACCCCGCCCACGATGATCGGGCCCCACACCACGAGGAACACGATCACGACGATCTGCTGCGGTAGAGTCAGTTCCACGTCCAAGCTCCGTCCCATGAGATGGCCAGGTTCGTCGCGCACCTTCCACGCGGCCGGGCGAGCATGGGCCCCGCCCGGCGTCCCGCACTCGCCGGATCAGACCCGGCCCAATCGCAGTTCCAGTTCGTCTTCCAGCACGTCGCCCGGCATGCAATCCATCAGCCAGGCGTCTTCCTCGGCTTCGACCCGGGCCCAATACTCGGCCGCGGTCAGCGTGCGGCCTTCCAGGTACGCGAGGCGGTCTTCCTCGGACAGGCCCGGGCCATGCGAGGCGGCGGGCTTCCGGTGTGCGGCCTTGTTCCGCTCGAGTTTCCGGACGAACCCGCCGAGGAAATCGGCGAACTCGGCGGCGGTCATGTCCCGCGTCAGTTTCGAGGGGCGATCGGCCGTCTCGGGCGAGTAGGCCAGGCCGGACAGGTCGAAGGCGGGGCCCATGTCCGAGATACGGCCGAAGTGCGGGGCGGGGGCCTCGTGGGCGGCGTCGACCCGAAGGGCGGGGGAGGGCTCGACCTCGGTGGCTACCTCGACGGCCTCGGCCTGCTCGACCTCGGCGAAGTATTCCTCGATCCCGTGGCCGAAGTGGGGGAGGCGGTCCCGGTAGTTGCCGCCGTCGAACAGGACCTTCGAGGTGGAGGTGATCTGGCGGGCCGCGTGGATGGCTTCGGTGGAGGCGGACTTGACGCGGCCGGTGCGTGCGAAGATAGTGCTCATAGACCTGCTCCCACTTATCCTGGGGGTCTGGTTCAGGCCCGGTTAGGAGTTGGCGCTCCTGGCCGGGCCGTTTGTTTTTGAGGGCTTTCGCTCTCGACAATCAGATAGTACGCCGCATTTCTGGTGATGTCAATATTCTGTGTCAGAAATAAATTTTGAACGCCACTCTTATTGACCCGGTGGTATCATGTCTTTGATGTTGTCGAGAACTTGGGTGAGCACTAAATTTCATCCCTGAACCGAATCGCGAGGGTCCTGAATTGAGGCTTCAAGTGAAAAAGGGTAGGGGGCGACCGAAGAAACCGACAGGCGAAGGCATTCAGGTCCGGATCGACTCCGACCTTGTCAGGAAGGCTAAGTTCTTAGCTGCCCTAGAGAACATGGAGCCTGCCGCCTACATTAGTCATCTCTTAAGGCCGGCCGTAGAGCAGGCATTCAAAAAGGCCGGCAGGGAATTTATCGAGGACGCCCAACCAGAGGAGTAATTTGCAACTTGCAAATAACCCCGGAACCATCCGCCTCGTTCAGTCTTTTGCAAGTTGCAAATAACCACCGCCGGGCCTGACCGGCACAGCCCTCTTTTGCAAGTTGCAAATAGGCCGAGTCGACTCCAGACGCCAGCGACCAACCGCCGATCCTCTCTAATGCCCCAATGACGGGGCAGGGGAGGATCGCATGCGTTCGATCGTGCTGCTGAATCAGAAGGGCGGGGTCGGCAAGACCTCGACCTGCCACCATCTCGCGGGGACGCTGGCCAAGCGGGGCCGGCGCGTCCTCTGCCTGGACGTCGATCCCCAGGCCAGCCTGACGCAGGGCTTCTTCGGGCCCGAGTGGACCCGGTCGCTCGACCCGTCGCGGTCGATCGCGGCGTACTACACCGAGGAAGGATTCGACCCGTCGATCCCGATGGCGGTCGAGACGCCGGTGCAGGGGGTCTCCATCATCCCCGGCTCGGCCCGCCTGAACTCGTTCAACCTGCCGGACCCCGAGGGCGACCACCGGCAGTTCGTCCTGCGCGAGGCCCTGGCGGACCTGGAAGGCCAGTACGACGACGTGCTGATCGACTGCCCGCCCAATCTCTGCTTGTGCTCGTGGTCGGCCCTGGCGGCGGCGGACGGGGTCATCGTTCCGCTCCAGGCCGAGGACTACGGCGCGCAAGGGATTTTCGCGATCACCGGCGCGATCGAGGCCGCCCGCCAGCAGGTCAACGCCTCGCTGGAGCTCTACGGCTTCCTGATCACGATGTACAACAAGGCCCTGTCGATCCACGTCGCCTACGCGAGCCAGCTCCGCGACCTCTACGGGGCGAAGGTCTTCGCCACCGAGATCCCGCTGGCCAAGGACTTCAAGGAGGCCGTCGCCAGCCGCCTGCCGATCTCGCACTACAAGCCGAAGTCCGCACCGGCCAGGACGCTGGCAGCCCTGGCCGCGGAGCTCGACGCGCTGACCATGACGGAGGCCGCGTGATGGCGAAGGGTGCCGACATGCTCCGCGCGAAATTCGGCGCGAACATGGCCGAGTCGATGGCCGCCAGCACGACCGCCCACGCCCCGCACATCATGCCGGGGGCCGGGTCCGCCCAGGAGAAGCAGGAGGGGACCAAGGCCCTCCGCGACGGGAAATTGATCGAGCTCCGGAAGATCATGCCCGACCCCGACCAGCCGCGCAAGGCGTTCGAGCCCGAGGAACTCGAGCGGCTCTCGTCGTCGATCCGGGACAGGGGGGTGCTCCAGCCGATCCGCGTCCGCTGGTCGGACGAGCACAGGATGTGGGTCATCATCGCGGGCGAGCGGAGGTATCGGGCCGCACGGATCGCGGGCCTGTCCGAGCTGCCGTGCGTGACGGTCCACGCCGAGCAGGACGCGGGCGAACTCCTGATCGACCAGCTGATCGAGAACTGCCTCCGCGAGGACCTCCAGCCGATCGAGCAGGCCAACGCGTTCAAGGCCCTCATGGACCGCAACGACTGGCCGGCCTCGCGCCTGGCGATCGAGTTGAACCTTTCGAACTCGATGGTCAGCCGGGCCCTGGCGCTCCTGAAGCTCGCCCCGGAACTCCAGGCGCAGGTGGACGCGGGCGAGTTGCCGGCATCGACCGCCGTGCAGATCGCGAGGGTCGAGGACCCCGCCGCCCAGGTCGAGCTCGCCGAACGGTCCAGGACCGAGAGCGTCAAGGCGATCAAGGCCGAGGTCGCGAGCGAGGCACCCAGGGGCAGGGGGCGCGTGGCCACCCGCATCACGATTTCCAGGGCATACGGCCAATCGACCCTAACCTACGCAGGTCCGGTGGGGGCATCTCGCCAGGAAGCGATCGAGGCCGCGAAGAAGTTCCTGAAGGACCTGGCGAAGGACCCGAAGCTGTCGGACGGCTGACCATAGGGCCCCACTTCGACCGGTCGACCGCCGCGTCCTCGGGCGGCAACCCCGCCAGCGACCTCCACAGCCCCCGCATCGGGTGTCCCGGCGGGTACTCCGCCAGCTTCGCCAGGGCCTCGGCCTTCTCCGCCTCGGGCATGGCGACCGACGCGGGCTCGGGCGGGGCCTGCGGTCCGGGGGGCTTCGCTTCCGTCTCCCCCCGGACCGGCCCGGGGCTCCCCAAGCCCACGGGGCCGGTTTCTCCTTTTCTCTTCCCTTGTGGATCTAATTCGGGTGCGAGCGATTTCACCCCGGGGGATGACGCCGATTTCACCCGGGGCGTGTCAGGAATTTCACCCCCCCTCCAAATGAGATAGATCAGCCGGCCGCTGGCGAAACGGCCCGAGGCGTCGTCCTCGCGGCGGATGTGCCCGGCCTTCTCGAGCCGCGAGAGGCTCGACTGGATCGTCCGCTCGGAGCACCGGCCCATGCCGGCCAGGGTGCGGTTTCCCATCGAGGCCCAGTCCTTCGACCGGGCAAATCGGAGGATCGACGCCAGCGTCTGGATGTCCCGGGCCTTCAGCCTCGGGTCGTCCTGGACGTGATGGGGGACCGCCGAGAAGAACGGCACTTTCGGCTTGCTTCGCGCGGTCGGGCGCGTACAATCGACGTAGCTCATTGGGCCTGATTCCCGTTGAGTGCCACGCTCAGGCGGTGCGGGCAAGCACCGACCCCGAGCAAATCAATGCCCCGCGGACGCTGCAAACGTTCGCGGGGTTTTTTCGTACCCTCATATCTATCGCGCCCGGTCTCAATTGGCAAGCTCCAGTAATACTGGAATCTCCGCCGACCGATGCGCGGTAATACCGAGGTCCCGAATCCTATCCCGTAAACGCAAGGCTGCCGCGGCCTCCGCCGCTCGGTGCATGCGTTCAGTTTACTCGATCAGGCCGGCCGATCAAGGCCGATGATCCATTTTCTCACCTACAGTCTCAATTGCGACAATTCTGCATTTCCGCCTTGCTGGCGGGTGGGGCGGGGCCTATACTGACTCATAACGAGGTGAGAAGATGTTGCCTGTCGTGCGAGCGGGGTGAGCGGAAAGCTCCCGCTCCCGGCGGGATACAGATGGATGGGCTCCCATGAGCGATGCGCCGACCCTTGCCAGCCCCGACGACATCCCCTACGACCTGGCCTATGACGCCTATCGCCACACGAGCCATTTCCCAGAGGACCGGGCGGAGCGGGCCAGGGCGGATTACGCAGAGGCCGTGAACGGCTTCTACGCCGAGTGCTGGAGGAGATGCGTCTCGGACGAGCAGAGGGAGATCCTTGCGGCCGAGATGGCTGCTTACCGCGAAGCCTACCTGGCTAGACGCAAGGCCCTTCTGTCGGGCCAGTCCCGCCTCGTCTCGGCCCACATCGCCGGGCCGTCCAACTTCCCAGTGCGGCAGATGCGGAAGCGGTATGACGCGGATCACAGCCGCACGATGGACTTCCTCGAGTGGGACCGCAAGGCCAGGGCCGCCATCCTTCGGAAGATCAAGGAGGCGAGGCCGGCGGAAGCGATCGAGAACGAGCGGGTACTTTCTTTCACGAGGGACATCGCCGACATCCTCGTATCGATCCACCACACCGACACGGGGAAGCACTACTCCGACCGCTCGTTGCTGGTGAGGTCGATCGCCAGCAAGACGAGGCGGCGGGCGATGGCGGGCGATGTCCGGGCCGTCGAGAAGGCCATCGAGATCGTCCAGGTCTACAACCGGAAGTATTCGCCGGCCGCTATCGCGGAGCGGCACAAATTCTGGGGCTTCGCCGACCTGGCCCGCGAGAAGGCCGGCCTCGTGTGTGCCGAAGCGGCAGAAGGGCACGCGCAAAGCGGGTTGGGCGCGCCGGATGAGCATTAAGCCGACCGAGGTCTGAATCCTTTCGCTCCCCGAGGTGAGAAAATGATACCTCCGACGCAGGAACCCCCGATGACGCAGCAGCAGCAAGCCCCCGGACGATTCGGCCCCCTGGCCAACCTGTACTACCTGCTCTCGAGCGAGTCCCGGCTGGCCCTGCTCGAGCGGATGGCGAAGGGCGTGACCGCCCGGAGCGAACTGATCGACCTGGAGGGGATCGGCCAGTCCAGCACGGCCCACAACCTCGGGCACCTCCGCCGGGCCGGCCTGCTGCGGCGGTCGGTCGGGCAGGGGGGCGTCCGGTACGAGATCGTCGAGAGCCGCGTGCGGGAATTGATGGACCACCTGGGATCGCTGATCGGATCGAGCACCAATTGAAGGGAGGCATTCATGAAAGCCTGCTGCTTCTGCCAAGGACCGCTGCACCCCGATCCCGGCTTCGGGGTTTGCGAGGAATGCTCGGGGTCCATCCGCAAAGAGATGGTCTTCGAGGGCGATGAACCGAGCGAGCACGAGGACGAGCCGAAGGTCTGCGAGTGCAACGCCACCATCGATGAGGTGAACGTCGCCAAGCGATGCGGCTGCTGCAAATCTGAAGGATGCAGTGTGTGCCTGCCCCAAGGGGAGTGCGAGGAGTGTTTTGTCGAGAACGCTCAGGAGAGGGCTAAAGAGGAATACGAGAGTGACAAGTGGTCGATGAAGCGTGTCCTGGAAAAGAGACGGGCTTCGGTCCAACTCAAGCACCAAGAAGAACTGCAAAACGCCTTCAAATAATCATCCCCAACTGAGAAGGACACCATCCGTGGCGACCGCGACCGAAAGCCTGACCTTCCGCTGCAACCGGGCTCTGCTCCAGAGGGCCTTCGCCGAGATCGTCGGCGTCGCCCCGTCGCGCAGCCCCAAGCCGATCCTCCAGAACATCAAGATGGCCGTCGGCCCCGATGGCGCATCCCTGATCGCGACCGACCTCGAAGTGGCGATCACCCGCGAGGTCTCGGGCGTGACGTCCGACCGGCCGGCGAGCCTGATCCTGCCCGCGGCGAAGGTCGGCCAGATCCTCCGGGCCAGCTCCGACGACGACCTGACGATCGACCTGGAAGACGGCAACCTGACGATCCGAGGGGCCCGGAGCAAATTCACGCTCCCCTCGAGCGACCCGGCCGAGTTCCCCGAGCCGCCCGCGTTCGACTCCGAAGACTTCGCCTCGATCCCGGCGGCGGACCTACGCCGGCTGATCCGGCGGACGACGTTTGCCACCGACGTCGAGAGCACCCGATACGCACTGGGCGGGGTGCTGTTCGAGTTCGGCGACGGGACGCTGGCGGGGGTCGGGACCGACGGCCGGAGGCTGGCACGCGTCGTCGTCCCGTGCGAGGGGCAGGGGGGATTCACGCCGCCCGGGAAGGCCCCGGTCATCCCCACGAAGTGCCTGAACCTGCTCCTGAAGTCCCTGGAAGACACCGACCCGCCCGTGCACGTCCGCGTCGACGCCGACCGGTCGGTGATGTTCCGCACGCACAACGCGACCATCTACAGCCGCCTCGTCGAAGGCCGCTTCCCCCGCTACCAGGACGTCTTCCCGGCCGAGGCGACCGCCGTCATCCCGGTCGGCGTCGGGCCGCTCCTGGCCGCCACGCAGCAGGCCATGATCGTCACCAGCGAGGAAAGCCGGGGCGTCGATTTCCGCTTCGACTGCGGCATGCTCTCGCTGTCCAGCCAGGCCCCCGATGCGGGGAGTTCGACGGTGGACCTGCCGATCGACTACGACGGCCAGGCGATCGAGATCACGTTCGACCCGCGGTATCTGATCGACGCGCTGAAGGTTTTGGATGAATCCGCGAATATCTCGGTCGAGCTGATCGACCACAAGAACGCGGCCGTCTTCAGGACCGAGGACGATTACACCTATGTCGTCATGCCGCTGACGTCGCGGCGTTAGGAGGGGCCGTGGCATACATGCGTTGGGCGGAAGTGGCCGAGACGGCGGCCGTGCTGGGCGCCGTAATCGTCGGGATACCCGCCATCTGCGGGTGGGTCGGGTACAGGTGGGGGAAGCGGGCGAGGCCGGGCCCGGAGCGTGAGCCATTCGGGGGTGAGCAGACGTTCGAGATGCCTGGATCTGAGGGGAGGGACTGATGGCGACCGAGACGACGGGGCTGGAGTGGGAGGAAACGCAGATCGACGGCAAGTCGTTCTGGGTGACCGAGTCTGGCGAGTTGGGACTGTCGATCGGAGTTTCCGGCAATGAGTATGTGTGGGAGATGTGGTGCTTTTGCTGCAACAACAAGCTCGACGACGGCTCTGAACCCACCCTCGAAGCCGCCAAGGCCGCCGTTGAGCGGATCGTGGGGCAGGACCAGCCGGGAGGTGCCGGATGAGCGACGAGACTGCGGCGGCGATTCCTGATGAACTGTGGGGGCTGCGATGGAAGGGCAAGGAGAGCCAATGGCTTTCTGAGGGCGACTGGGATATCGCAGCCTGCGTATCGAGAGAGGCGACTCAATCGGATGCGTTCTGGAGCAAACCGCAGCACCGGGACTTATGGGAGCCCGTCCTCATCGGCGTGAGCCCCGCCATCCGCGACGAGCGTGACGCACTGCGGGCGGAGAACGAGAAACTGAGGTCGGCCGCTATCAACATGGCTCGGGCGGCGGGGAATGAGTCCGAGAAGTGCGATCACTGGATTGCCGAGCATATCAGGTTGGCCGATCGCATCGCGGAACTAGAAGCCGAGCTTGCCACGCTGCGGGGCGAGGGGCCGCTACGGGTCGGGGATGTGGTGCAGATGCTGTCCCCAGACGGGATGCGGTGCATGTTCATCGTCGAGCCGAGCAACATTGCTCCAGGCGGGTTCATCCAGCAGTCCCTGCATTTGGGAGCCCAGATCCATCGCATCGGCCGAGCAGTCCGCATGCCCGATGGGACGCCCGTGGACCAGTGACCCAGGCCAGCAGGGGAGGTGGGGGATCTATGCGAGTCTACCTGGCCAGTCCGAATACGCAACAACAGGCTGAGCACGCCTGCGACATGCCGGTCCTGCTGTCGTTCGGCTGCTGGTCGGACTGGATGGACCGCTACCAGGCGACGTTCTCGCGGTTGTTGATCGATTCGGGAGCTTACAGCGAGTTGAACTCAGGTAAGAAAATCGATCTCGATGCCTACATGGATTGGGCCGGTCGGTGGGTCGGGCACGCCGACGCGATCGCGGGGCTGGACGACATCTCGGGCGACTGGCGGCGGTCGCTGGCCAACTACGAGCGGTTCGTTTTGGGCTTCCCGACGTATCACGACACGGACCCGCCCGAACTCCTCGACGACCTGATCGAGATCGCCCGCGAGCGTGGACGCTGGATCGGCCTGGGCGTCAAGCCGCCGCGAGAGGGCAAGGAGCGATGGATCCGAGACGCATGCGAGCGAATTCCCGAGGACTTCCACATCCACGGCTGGGCGCTCAGGCGATACACGCACGTCAGGCGGATGGACTCGGCCGATAGCACTAACTGGTGGCGGGACGCGATGAAACTCCGCGTTACAAGCGGGCTGGAACACCTGACCTACGGCGAGTGCCTCGGAATCGTCGTCAAGCGATATCAGCGGTGGGAGAGGACGATCAAAGAGCCCGCAAAGCAGCCGAGCCTGTGGGATTCGCTGGAGGTGGCCTTGTGAAGACTTACGCGGTCAAGGAGATCTTCTACTCGATCCAAGGCGAGGGGGCCAAGGCGGGCCAGCCTGCGGTCTTCGTCCGCCTCAGCGGCTGCAACCTCTGGTCGGGCCGCGAGGAAGACCGGGCCACAGCAGCCTGCCGGTTCTGCGACACCAACTTCTCGGGCGGCGCCAAGTTGACCGCCGAACAGATCGCCGACCAGGCCCGGTCGCTCTGGCCCAACGAGACTCCGGGCTGGTGCGTCCTGACGGGCGGTGAACCGGCCTTGCAGGTCGATCGGGAGTTGGTGGCGGCACTCCGGGCAAGGGGATTCCGGGACGCGATCGAGACCAACGGGACCGTGCCGCTCGGCCTCCGCCATGACTGGGTCACGCTCAGCCCGAAGGCCGGGACGACGATCGAGCAAACCTACTGCGATGAACTCAAGGTCGTCTACCCGCAGGAGGGATTGGACCTCGAAGACCTGGGCTCGATCGCCACGACGCGGCGGTATCTCCAGCCGATGGACGGGCCGGACCTCGATCGAAACCGGGCGTCGGCGGCGGCGTACTGCCTGGCCCATCCCGAATGGGCGTTGAGCCTTCAGATTCACAAGATCCTGGGGGTGGCCTGATGCCCCGCCTCAAGCTGACCCCCGAGCAGCGGGCCGCGATCGCAGCGGCCCCGAAGCCGCCGACGATCGAAACGCTGGGGCTGGGCGAGCCGAAGCCCCGCAAGCCACGCCGGTCGATGCTGGGCACGCTGGGCGGTCCGGGCCCGTGGCGGATCGTGATCGAGGGGTGGCACCCGGAAGGGACCGTCAACAACCTGATCGGCAAGTCAATCGGACACATCACCGGGCTCAAGCGGAAGGACGAGGCGACGCTGTTCGCACACCTGCTGGGCGTGGTCCCGGCGGCGACGGGGCGGAGGCGGCTCCGGGTGACGCTGGTGTATCCGAAGGGGCGGAAGTCCCACGACGCGGACAACCCGGAGAAGTCGATACGGGACGGGCTGGTCCGAATCGGGGCGTTGGTGGACGACTCGCGTGAGTGGCTGGACTCGGCCGAGTCCCAGGCGGCGGTGGGCGGCAAGGCGACGATTCTTGAGATGGAGGATTGCTGATGTCGGAGGTTGCTGCCCGAATGCCGGTAGAGGTGAACCTGGCCGGGATCATGCACGATGTTCGTGAGTCCGAGGGGCTGATCGTGTTCGTTCAGCAAGATCCGTTCGGCCCGATCCGGTCGCGGTTCTCATTCCGCCGAGAATGCCAGTGCTGGTACGTCTCGATCGAAGGGACCGAAGATTCGGTCAGCGTGACGCACATTGCCCGAGCGTATGAGGAAATCTGCAAGGTGTTCGGCGGAAACTTTGAAGGCAGGAATGGAGAGCACAACCCATGAGGCGACTTTCTGACATGAGCGGCGAAGAAAGAGCCGCATACCTCAATATGCTGTGTGCCGCGACCCAGGCTGTCGTCCCGCCCGGGGTCACGCTGGTGATTGGACTGTTGGATGAGGACAAGTCGCGAGGCCACTGGGTCGGAAACGGAGAGTATCCGGACATGGCCCGGCTTGCGGCCGAGATTGCCTCGGACATCGAGCGGGATAGTAAGAGCGGCAGCAACCAGTTTCCGCCCTCCGAGAACTAGCCTGGATGCCGTGACCGCTGCCTGCGGGCTGGCCCTGGTGGTGGACGACGTGGCGACGCTGGTGGGCGCACTGGAGGGGATATGAGAGAGCGGCGAGAGTTCAGCGAAGGCGAATGGGATTCTGAGTTCGACGGCGACGGCTATCTCATCAACGGGATCATCCGTGTCCCGATGACCTACGATGAGTATCCAGCCGACGCCAAACTGATCACGGCGGCCCCCCGACCTGTATCGAGCCTGCGAGGCCGCACTGGCGAAACTGGACTACATTCGCGGCGTCTGGGGCGACGAGGGCGTGACTCGATCAGTCGCGGATCAACTTCGCTCGGCTGTCGAAAAGGCTACCTTGATTGAGACCGACTAACACCACCGCCCGCGTGGCGGCCGACGAGGGAGGCGGGGCGAGATGGCAGAGCAAGAAATGGATGCGATGACGAGAGCGGGCAAGCAAATGGCCTCTTGCTTCGGCGGTGGGTACGTCGTGGGTGACGACGAACGCATTGCCCGGCAGGCCGCCGAACGCCGGGCCGAGGCTGCGGAGGCGAGGCTGGCGGAGTTGATCGCGGCAGCGAAGGTGGCGTTCGACGCGATGAATGACGCCTACTACGGGATCAGCCGAAGCCTCGACTATGAGAAGGTGGCCGGCTTCGAGGCAGCCATTGCCAAGGCCGAGCGTGAGCCCGCCACGCCGCCGGCGGATGCGGCCGGGGCGGAGGGAGGGGAAGTCTGCGAACAGATCACGCCTGACGACTTTGATGGCATGATCGACGTCGCAAACGACCCGGAGTCGGCTGTCGGAAGGCTCAGGACTGAGACCCGAAGGATTCCGATGCGAGAGGACACCGACCAATGACCGAGAACCGTGTGCTCATCGCCCTCTACGCGATCCTGCTCACGCTCTGCCTGCACGTCGCCCTCGCCCCGCTGATCTCTTGGGCCTGCGAGCGGTGGGTGGACTGGCGACGCGAGCGAATGTGGCGGCGATGGCAGGACAAAGCCAAGGCGGAGGGAGGGGACTCGTGAAAACCTTGATCGAAATCGCACTGTCGGCCTGGTGCATGATTGGCCTGATACTGGCAGTCCTCGCCTCCCTCGCCTTTATGCTCTGGGTCGGGGAGAAGCTAATCGACTTCATTCTGATCCGACTCCAACTGAAGCGTGAATTCTTGGCATTCGCCTATCAGCGAATCCGATCGAGACAGCAGACGCAGGACACCACCCGATGACCGCCGACCAATTCGCCGCCCGATTCTCCACACGCCTCTCCGAACTGATCGACGACCGGGGGCTCAGGCTGCACGACGTGATCGACGCCTCGGGGCTGTCGCAGAACGTCGCCGGGGCGATCTCCGGCGGCCGACGCGAGCCGACGTTGCGGGAGGCGATGGTGCTGGCGCGGGCGTTGGGCGTGTCGCTGGACGTGCTGTGCGAGGGGCTGCTGGACTTCGAGTGGGAGGGGGAGTGATGAATATGCGACGCAAGTCGGCTGTGAAATGGACGCACCTTCCCAGTGGAATTTCGGCCGTGGCCGAAGCCGATCGGGATGTTCGTCTTCCGGGAGTGTCAACGATTGCCAAGAAGTTGCTCGCCGCTCGGGTCTGGGCGTCAACGCAAGAGCGACCAAAGGGGAATCGACGCTCCTACGTGTGCTGCCCATATCAGGCCGTGAAGGACCACAGAAACGGCCAGGTGCTCATGGAAGATCCGGCACGTTTTCTGAGTGGCGACCTCGACCCGCTGCTCAGACTAGCCCTGAAGGAGGCCAGGCCGTGAGCCAGCGAACGGCGGCGGAGATCCGGCGGGAGATCGAGGAACTCACGCGGCAACACGACGATCGGCTGGGGCGATCGACCAATCGTGCTCTCCAAGCGTACCTGATGCGGACGCACGATGAGACTTTCGGCCGGCTGCGGGCCGAACTCGCGGCAGCCGAGCGGCGGGAGGTGGGGAATGGGTGAGATCGACGACATCCAGGCCAAGATCAAGCAACTTGACGACCTGGAGTCCTGGCTGGAAGCCTCCGGGTCGGATTACGAAGACGGATGGTCTCCCACCTTCGCGGGCGTGATTGCGATGGTCAACGGCTACGCCATCTGGTTGGGAGAACGGGCCGAGCGGGGAGGCCGACCGAAACGAGAGACGTCGGCTTGGCTGGACGCCGAGATCGCCGACGTGCGGCGGACACTCGGCGCTTACGAGGCGGACTGGGATGAGTCGCCGCTGCTGGAGGCTGTGCGGAAGGCGGCCCAGGATTACATCGCGGAACTAGAAGCCGAGCGGCGGGAAAGGGGCGAATCATGAGCACCGCGACGAAGATCCCCCACATCGAGGCCAGCCTGAAGGGGCGGCGGGTCACCATCACGTTCGACCGGCACCCCGACACGATCGAGGGCGTGACCGTGCTCGGACAGGTCTGGATCGGGAGCGACGCGTACCTGCGGGTGGCCTATTCGGACGGGCGACGGAGTTCGATCAAGGCGTCGGCGATCCTGGTGATCGAGGAACTTGAGGTGAGGGAGGACGAGGAGGTCAGCCGGGAATAATCGGCACAAACGGACTCGCTAATGAGACTTGAATCTTAGTAATCATTATCGGACCCGACTCCGACGCCGATTCTTGCCTCCCTTTCCGCAATCCGAGCCGCCCGAGGATACATTTTCTCACCTCGCCCTTGACGATCGCCTGCGATCAGGCTACCTTACCCATGCGAAGGTGATATTATGTTGCCAGCGCGGGCCGGAAGCGTGGCCCTCCCCCGTCCGGACCTGTCCGAACCCGCCGACTCATCGTCGGCTTTCTTTCGGGGGTCGAGGTGAGGAAATGGATCTACACCAGAGGAGTCGGGAATGAGGATCATCGCTGAGACGAAGAATCTGGCCCTCGACTCCCGGGGGCGGGTGTACCTGCGGACGTTCTGGGGCGGCGAGTTCAAGTCATCGGAGGGGTGGGAGGAGGACCTGATCCAGTGTGACCGGTTCGCGGGCTCGGAACTGGTCGGCATGCGGTCGCCGAAGTTCTCGGTGCTGGTCGAGGCGAATGAGTTCGCCCGGCTGGACGACGCCTGGGCTGAGGCCCGTGGGGAGACGCTGGACGACGTGCATGCGGAATGGGAAGCGGGATATGTGGCGGGCGTGGCCTGAGTATGGGGAGGTGGGGGATGGGTGACGAGAATCTACCGGCCGAGATTTACTGGGTTGTGGACAGCGATGGGAGTTTCGTCCGGTCGGGCAATTGGGAATTTCTCTATTACACGCATCCGGATAACGCCAGTCTATCTCTCGGGCGTGGTGAGCGGGTTGTCCTGGCCGGCGTGAGCCCCGCCATCCGCGACGAGCGTGACGCGTTGCGGGCGGAGGTGGAGCGGCTGGATATCGGCGATGCAAAGATGGCGATCCGAATTGCCGAACTCGAAGCATCTATTCGCGTGTTCCTATATGCCACCCACAGCCCTGAGACGCCCCATCATCAGCAGGAGGCCCTTACTGCAAAGATGGAACTGTGTGCTCAGGTTGGCCTCATGGGAAACGCCAAGCCGACCAAAGGGTGGGCTTTAGCTATGGCGGCGGAGATTGATGCGCGGGCCAAAGTTTCACCGTTCGCTAAACCGGAGGATCGCCCAGAACAGAGAATCGCCTCGGGTGTCGAACTCGATGCGACTCAGTGCTTATCGGCCGAGATCGCCAGCCTGAAGGCCGAACTTGCCACGCTGCGGGGCGAGGGGGCAATCGAAATTAGCAAGAGAATAGCCATCGGTGACCCAGTCGAGGTGATTCACGCTGGGGTTCGATACGTGGGGGCTATCTCCGGGGGCGAACTCAAGAGCGACGGAGCAATCCGCCACGACGCGTCCTTCGACACGACGACCAATCGTTCGCCCGGCACCGTCTAAACCTGCCACTTTGGAGCCCCAATGAACCTCTCAAACCTCATGCCGATCGCCTTCGCCTATCTCTCATTCGTCGGCGTGGTCACCACCCCGATCGTCTGCAAGAGCCTCGCGGCCATATGGCGTGAGCCGAGGCCCTGCCCGGCCAACTCCGGCTACCGCCGCCATACTGCCGCCTATCTACGGACGACGCAGCATATCCACGAATCGCTCCGCCGCATCCCCGGCGGGAATTGAGGGCACTATGAGCATCGCCACCATCGACCCGACCCTCGACCGCAACGCCTGGCTCCAGGCCCGCATGAGCGGCATCGGGGCCAGCGAGATTGCCACCGCAGTCGGCCAGAACCACCGCAAGTCGCCGCTGGAACTCTGGCTGGAGAAGACCGGCCAGAAGCCCCGAGACAGGGCCACGATCCCGATGCGGGCGGGGAACCACCTGGAGCCGCTGCTGGCCGAACTGTACCAGGAGGAGACGGGCCGGGAACTGCTCAGCCAGCAGGTCTTCCTCCGGGGCGAGGATCGGCCCCACCTGCTCGCCACGATCGACGCACTGACCGAAGACCGCGTGGTCGAGTTCAAGACGACCACCGACCGCAACAAGGACTTCGAACTGGACGCCGACAACCTGCCCGAGACGTGGCAGTGCCAGGTCCAGCAGCAGATGTACCTGGCCGAGAAGGACCGGGCCGACGTCGCGGTGCTCGTGAACTGGACCCAGTTCCACGTGATCCCGGTGTTCCGAAACGACGACCTGATCGCCGCGATGCTGCCGCACGCGGACAAGTTCTGGAGGTGCGTCGAGACTCGGACGGAGCCGACGTCGCGGACGGGGGACGGGGAACTGTATCAGTACCTCCCGGCGCGTCCCGAGACGATCACGCTGCACGACCAGGCCCAGGCGTGGGCGGACGAGTATCACCAGATCTCGGGCGAGTGCTCAGGACTGGACAAGCGGAAGAAGGAACTGCGGGGGCTGCTGCTGGACGCGATCGGTCCGTTCGAGGCGGCGTACCTGCCGGACGGGCGGCTGCTGACGCGGAAGGTGATCCGGACGAAGGGGCATACGGTGGGGCCGGGGCAGTATGTGAAGTTGGCTTTCGGGAGGGCGGAGGGATGAGCGAAACGAAACGCAAGACGATGGCGGAGTGCATCGAGGACGGGGTCAAGTTGCTGGATGAAAAGCGGCCCGGCTGGCTGGAGAAGATCGACCTGAGCCGCCTTCGACTCGACGAGCACTGCAATTGTGTCCTGGGCCAATGCTTCGGTGATTATGAGGAGGCGTGCGGCCGGCTCGGCTTATTTGCATACCGGAATGAGGACGAGGCAAGCGTGTCGGCAACGCAGTTTGGTTTTATGTCGAACCGGCTATTCCGACCCGTCAACGACGACATCGAATATTTCGAGATGCCGGCTCTCCAAGAAGCCTGGATCCGCCGCCTGATCCAACTCAAACAAGAACGCGGCATCGCCTGAACCTCTCAACTCTCCCTCTCTTAAGGAATCCCATGAGCATCGCCCCCTACGACCGCGACACCGAAATCGAAGCCTACGACGACGAAGAGACGCAGGAGGTCAACCTCGGCGGGACCGCGATCGAGCTTGCGACGCGTGCCGAGATCGCCGCACAGGTGGCGGTGGCTCGCCAGTATCCGAGGTCGATCAAGCGATTCCTTAACACGGCACGGGAAATGGCCACGCTCGACCCGCGCATGGCCGAGGCTTGCAACTACGCGGTCCCTCGCGGCGGCAAGATCATCGAAGGGCCGTCGGTCCGACTCGCCGAGATCGCCGCTTACGCCTGGGGCCACCTGAGGGTCGAGGCGAAGATCGTTTCCGAGGATGAGCGGTTCGTGACCGCCAGGGGCGTGTGCCATGACATGCAGACCAACGTCTTCGTGGCTTACGAGACCAAGCGCAAGATCAGCTACTCCAACGGCCGCCGATACAACGACGACATGATCGCCACGACGGGCAACGCGGCGGCTTCCATCGCCCTGCGCAACGCGATCTTCCGGGTCATCCCCAACGCCCTGATCAAGCCGCTGGCCGACGAGGCGAAGATGTGCGCCAAGGGGGACGTCAAGACGTTGTCGGCCCGCCGAAGCGCGTTGCTCGAGCACTTCGGCCGGCTCGGCGCCAAGCCGGAGGACGTCTACCGCGTCCTCGGTGTTGCCGGGGTGGAGGACATCACCCTCGATCACCTCCTGACCATGCAGGGGATCGCCGCGGCCATCAAGGACGGCGAGACGACCTTCGAGTCTGTCTTCACCGTGCCTGTCACGGTGGCCAGCAAGTCCGAGGGAATCACGGCCACCCTGACGGCCAAACTCGCCGAATCCCCCGCCCCTTCGAAGGCCGAGCCCGCCCCGGCCGCGACGCCGAAGGTCGAGCCGGCGAAGAAGACCCGCGAGCCCGGCGAGGACGGCTGAACCACCGAGGGGCCTGCGGCGTGGGTCGCGGGCCCCCTGCTCTTTCCCAAGACCGATCGGCACCGAGGTTCCCCATGCACCAGCCGAGTATCCGAGCGTCGATCATCACCCGCAGGACGTACTGCCGACCTCTCGACGACGAGGGGACCGTATTCGAGACCTGGCCGCAGGTGATCGACCGGGTCAAGTCGCATCAGCGATGGCTCTGGGAGAACGCCCAGGGGTTCAGCCTGTCTCCGAGTCAGGAAGACGAACTGGCGGAACTATCCGGCCTCATGCTCGACCGGAAGTTGATGCCCGCGGGCCGGACCCTCTGGCTCGGCGGGACGGACATCGTCAAGCGGCGGGCCGCATCCAACTACAATTGTTCGTTTCTCAAAACGAAATCGGTCCACGACATCGTCGACGCGTTCTGGTTGCTGCTCCAGGGCTGCGGCGTCGGGTTCAAGATGGAGACGGGCGGGCTCAGCGGATTCAACAGGAAACTCGAAATCCAGGTCGCCCCCTCGACCCGGACCGACGCCAACGGGCGGGACACGAACGAGGAGCACTTCGACTCCGAGAGCGGCGTATGGACGATCAACGTCGGCGACTCTGCCGAGGCGTGGGCCAAGGCGGCCGGCAAACTCGTCGTCGGAAAGTTCCCCGCGAAGGTGCTCCGGATCGAGACGACCGAGGTCCGCCCGGCCGGGACTCGGCTCAAGGGTTACGGCTGGATCTGTGCTGGCGACTCGCAACTCCTGAAGGCGTTCACGGAGATCGCCGGCATCCGCAACCGCAAGGCCGGGAAACTGCTCACGAAGCTCGACGTGCTCGACCTCGTGAACTGGCTCGGGACCGTGCTCTCGACCCGCCGCTCCGCCCAGGCCGCCCTCATGGATTACGGCGACAAGGAGTGGGAGGACTTCGCCACGGCCAAGGCCCCCGGCTATTGGGAGAAGAACCCGCAGCGGGCCCAGAGCAACAACGGCCTGATGTTCTGGGAGAAGCCGAGCCTTCGTGAAATCCGCTCGATCTTCAATATGATGGTCGAGCACGGGGGGGGCGAACCGAGCTTCAACAACGCGGCCGAGGCCAGGCGTCGGGCCCCTTGGTTCGACGGTTTCAACCCCTGCGTGACCGGAGACACCTGGGTCCTGACCACCGAGGGGCCGAGGAAGGCTGTCGACCTCGTCGGGCAACCCTTCACGGCGATCGTCGATGGCCTGCCGCACGACTCGACCGACCGCGGGTTCTACCCGACCGGCGAGAAGATGGTCTACCGGGTCGAGACCGATCGGGGGTACTCGTTCGAGTGCACCGACAACCACCAGATTCAGGAGGTCTATTCGCTTACCGCGAAGTCGCGTCGGACCCGATGGACGGAACTCAAGGATCTCAAGGTCGGAGACCGGATCAGCCTGCACAACCACGAGGACGCCGCGTGGTCAGGGGCCGGGAGCCGCGAGGAGGGCTGGCTGGTCGGCAGCCTTCTCGGAGACGGTGTCTTCATGGGTGGGAATGTCGAGACGGCCCGCCTGTCCTATTGGGGGCCGACGAAGGAAGTGATGGCCGGGATCGCCCGGGATTCGATCCTCTCGACCGTTAAGGCCCGATCGGACTGCGGGCGACGATCCCCCGGCGGGGTTCAGGAGATCAAGTATGATCGAATGAACCTCAGCAGCACCGGCCTGCGGTCGATGGCCGAGTCCTTCGGGCTAACCGCGATCAAGACCCTGGGGGATGAGGTCGAACATACGTCGTCGGACTTCCACGAGGGGTTCCTCTCGGGATGGTTCGACGCCGACGGATCGGTGTGCGGCGGTCAGTCACACGGCGTCTCGGTCCGCCTCACCTCGGTCATACTGAAGAACCTCTATGCGGCTCAACGCATGCTGGCCCGGCTCGGGATCATCTGCAAGGTCTACAAGGATCGCCAACCCGAAGGACCTCGCACGCTCCCGGACGGCAAGGGCGGGGTCAAGGACTACAACTGCCAGGCCGGTCACGAATTGATCATCTCGGGCAGGAGCCTCGCCAGGTTCGCGGAACGTGTTGGCTTCCGGCATCCGGCCAAGAGTAAGAAGCTCGCGGCCAGGATGGACGCATACCAGCGAGGGCTCAACCGCGAGCGATTCACGGCCCGGATCAAGTCGATCAGGCCGGTCGGCGTCCAATCTGTCTACGACTGCACGATCCCGACGGCCAGCCAGTTCGACGGGAATGGGGTGAACCTCCACAACTGTTTCGAAATCATCCTGGCCGACCGTGGTTTCTGCAACCTCTTCGACATCAACGTACTGCGGTTTGTTGATGACCATCATGGCCTGCACCGGGCGATCTATTTGGCCGGCAGGGCGAACTACCGCCAGACGCTCGTGGACTTGCGTGACGGCATCCTCCAACACTCGTGGCACGAGAACAACGAGTTCCTGCGGCTCTGCGGCGTGGGCCTGACGGGGCTCGTGACTCGGCCCGACCTGGACGACTATGCGCTTCGGCAACTCCGCAACTCGGCGACGGCCGGGGCCTACTCGATCGCGGACGAACTCGGGCTGGAGCGGCCCAAGAACGTCACGACGATCAAGCCGTCGGGCACGGTCTCGAAGATCATGGACTGCACCGAGGGGGCCCACAAGCCTCTCGGCCGGTACATCTTCAACAACGTCAACTTCTCCAGGCATGACCCGCTCGTCGGCATGCTCACCGACGCCGGATACGACGTGCTGGACAATCCCACCGACCCGGCGGCCGTGCTGGTCAAGATCCCGACCTCGTGGCCGACCGTGCCGTTCGGGCTCTCCCCCGCCGGAGTCCCGGTCAATCATGAGTCGGCGGTCGATCAGTTGGAGCGATACCGCAAACTCCAGAACAGCTACTGCGATCAGAACACGTCGATCACCGTCAGCTACGACCCGTCGGAAGTCCCGGCGATGTCGAAGTGGTTCGACAAGAACTGGGACAGCTACGTCGGTGCCGCCTTCCTGTTCCGCAACGACCCCACGAAGACAGCGGCCGACCTCGGGTTCGCGTATCTCCCGCAGGAGGTGGTCGACGCGGAGACGTACCGGAAGTACGAGAGTCGATTGAAGCCGATCGACATCGACGCGGCGTCGGGTGAGGACCTGATCGACGCGGACTGCTCGACCGGCGCGTGCCCGGTCCGGTGACTAACCTTCCCGGAGTCCCCTCAATGACCCAACTCACCTACGGCGATCCCAGCCTCAAACACCTCAAGCAGAACCTCGGCCTGATCCTCGGCAGTGCCGCCTACGTCACGCACCGGGCGATTCTCGAGACCCTGCACGAGCGGGGCACGGTGACGTCGGCCCAGCTCAACGCGTCGAATCTCGACCGATCGAAGGTCGCCGTGGCGTTGGCGGAACTCAGGCGGGCCCACCTCATCGACCTGATCATGGGCGACGGGCCGCTGCCGGACTGGCCGATCCGGCTGACGAAGGCGGCGGCGGAGCGGATGGGGCGGCGGCTGGAACGGGCGAAATGATGATCCTTCAAGGGGACGCGCGGGGAACGGCCGGTTTCGGGGATTCTGTCCGCGTAAGTCGTTAGGAGGAAGCGGTTTCCGGGTGCGCGAGGATGGCGAGAGATCGGCGCGGCGGGAAACGCCGATTTTGGGGGCTTGATCGACGCAAGTCCTTGACACGAAACGACTCGATCGCGCGACAGTGCTTGGGTTCGGAAACTCCTTCAAGAAAGGCTCTCATGGACTTCTGCAAGATTGACGATCGGGCGATCACTCCGAAGCGGGCCCACAAGAAAGACCTCGGGCAAGACATCTACGCGCTCGGAGATGTGACGCTCCGACCCGGCGAGAAGAAGCGGATCAAGACGGGCATCAAGATCGCCCTGCCCCGCGATTCCAGCGGCCTGTTCTGGGACAAGTCCGGCCGGGCGGATGCCGGGCTCGTGGTCCACGCCGGGGGAATCGACAACGGGTACATCGGCGAGCTGGAGGTGATCGTCCAGAACCTCCAGATCGGGGACCTCCTGGAGGCCCTGATGGCGAGACTGGCCGGGGACCTCGACGTCTCGCCCTCTTTTATCTACGAGCGGGACACCATCCACGTCCCCTACGGCAAGCCCCTGACGCAACTCCTGATCGCGGACCTGGCCTTCGACGAGGCTAACGAGGTGGACCGGGAGACGTTCGAACGGCGGACCACCGAGCGGGGCGAGGGCGGGTTCGGATCGACCAGCCGATGAGACCACCCCCGGACATGCCCCTGGACTGGGAGGAGCGGCCCGGCGGCTGGCGGACGACCGCCGGCACGTTCGTCGCCGTGGTGATCCCCCTCCCGTCCGGCGGGTATTCCTGGGTGGCGGTGGACCTGGAGCCGCATGGGGTCCACGGCAAGGGCAAGGCGGGGACGTTCCGCGGGGCGTTGGACGGGGTCGATGGGATCTACAAGAGGGGGAAGGACGGATGGGGATGAGCCTCGCGGCGGATTGGATTCGACATCTGCTCAGGTGGATGAAGTTCGAGATATGCCTGCTCTATAGGGAGTGCTTCATCGAGGAAATCTGGCCCTGGCTCTATGCGATGCTAGAGGCCGAACAACGCAAGTTGGAAAGCGAGGGGGGCGAGGATGTGCACTGACATCTACATGCCGGACGGCGGCGAAATCTCGAATCGACGCGAGATCAAAAGGGCACTACCGAAGATCATCTACCGGCAGGACTACTATATCGACGACTATGACCCGGCCGACGACGATGGCGAAATCTGCCTCTGTGCCGTGGATATGCGGGCGACCGCCAAGGCCAACGGGTATCGCGTCATCCCCTTCGGGCCGGGCGACGTCTACTTCGTGAAGCGAGGCCAGAGGCTGAGGAATCACGCGGAAGTGAAGTTTCAGGAGGCTCACCGACGATGACCATCGACCAACTCCAGGCCCACGTCCAGTACCTCAACCTCCTGCTCCGGCGCGAGACGGCGAAGTCGAACCCCGACCGGACGCAGGTGGCCATGCTCACGTCGCAGCGTGATGCGGCGGTCGGGCGGATCAATCGGGCCAGAAATCATGGCGATCCCTTGATCAGTACGATACCCTTGTAGGGCTCGCCTCTTTTTTATTTGTACCCGAGGTGAGGTTGTGATACCTCACCGGATCAGTCGAGATTGGGGTGAGTCGTGGCGTGGCCCTATCAGCGGATCCAGGCGAGGACGGGGCCGAGACGCCCGGCCACCCGGCCCATCCGGCGTGACATCCTCACCGCCCTGGCCTGCCTGGGGCTGGGGAAGTACGAGTGGATCGTCGTGGCGAAGGTGCTGCTGGAGACCGACCCGGAGGTCCAGCGGGCCACGATGGTCAATCAATCCAGCCTCGCCCGGGATTACGGCGTGCCGAAGCAGCGGATCTCGGAGGCGATCCGCAGGCTCAGGGACCGCGGCATCCTGAGCCTGCACGGGGACGCTGCCGGACTCTACGCGATCAACCGGGACGTCTATTCGTGGCTCGCGACGGACGGCCAGGCGGCCCTGTCGGACGATCAAATCGCCCAGGTCAACCTGGCAAACTGAGGGGGCCGGTCGTGGCTTATCGCTGGGGGAAGATCAACGACGGGGATCCATTCCACCGGATCACCAAGGACCTGCTCAGGCCGCTCCTGACGGCCGACCTAGGCAAATACGACGGGTGCCTGATCGCCAGCCTGATCGACGAGAGTTGGACGAAGCCCTACGTGGAGTCGAAGCGGCGGCCGAATGCGGAGGTCGAACCCGTCCCATTCCGGGTGCCGTGCAGCCAGATCGCCCGCGACTTCGGCTGCCCCAAGCAGCGGATCAGCAAGGCGAAGCGGACCCTGATCGCCCGCAGGATCATGATCGAATTGCCCGACGGGACGGTCCTCTTCAACAAGAATGTCGACGACTGGATCGGCCTGGACGGCCAGCCCCAGTTCACCGAAGGGCAACTCCAATTGTTTATACGGGATGGGATGGCATCGTCGAAGAAAACCAAGACGACACACAACTGTGTGACGAAAAAGGGGCGGTCGAAGCCAAACGACACACTCCAGGGTGACGAAACCGGGAAATCGGGCGGCCCCGACACACAACTGTGTGACGTTCTGCATGCCAGCGAGAATCCCGTATCCGGCGACACACAACTGTGTGACGCTCGACCGGAAAACGACACACAACTGTGTGACGCAACGACACACTCGGCTGTGTCGTCCCACTATATAGGAACGCGCCCGTCAGAAGACTCAGAAGACTTCAATACAAGAGGTGCTACGCACCAATTCGCGGGCGGGCGCGATGCCGGCGGCGGGGAGACCATCGGGGAGGGGCCGAGGAAGGTGCCCGACTTCCCCGCGGTGCTGCCCAGGCCGACCGACGTCCACCCCGGCCCACACGAGCCGGACTGGGAGCGGGTCGACTTCGCCCGGGGCCTGGCGATGAAGCTCTGGATCAACGACCGGCTGGGGCTGGACATCCGGGCCCACGCCCGCCAGTGGCCGAGCGAGTGGTTCGTGAGGGTCGTCAAGCGGCTCTGGGCCCAGCAGGCGTACCCGCACAGCTTCAAACTCCTGCGGACCATCCTGAACGGCTGGGACCGCAAGGGCGGGCCCGACGCGGGGCCGGAGGACGACTACGACGACAGGCTCGAGTTCATCCCGCAGTCGAAGCGGGGAGTCCTGCCCCTGTCCAAGCCGGGACCCAGGCCGACTTCGGATGACAAATCCCTGAATGAGTTCATCCCCATATCCAAACGATTCGCCCAAGCCCAGGCCAACGGGAGCCCACTGTGAGCCGCGAACCCAGGAACAATCATCCGCTTTCCGGCAAGATGCCGCCGTCGAATGTCGCCGTCGAGGCCGAGGTGCTCGGGGCGTGCCTGATGAGCCGGGAGGCGATCGACGAGGTAGCCGACGTGCTCAGGTCCGAGGACTTCTTCCGGGCGTGGCACGGGGAAGTCTGGTCCGCGATCAAGGGGCTCTGGTCGAAGGGCGAGCCGGTCACAATCGCGTCGGTCGCCGAAGCCCTGAAGGGCGAGGACAAGGCCGCCGACTTCGCCTCGCTGGCCGAGATCACCGCGAACACGCCGCACTCGGCGGACGCCCGGTACAACGCCGAGATCGTGAGGCAGAAGGCGGTCGGCCGGGAATTGATTCGCTGGTCGAACGAGGTCCTTGCGGCGGCCTACGCCCAGCAGGACACGAGCAACGCCCAGGTCCAGGACGCCCTCTCCGGTTTACTCAAGATCGCGGACCGCGGGGCGACCTCCCGGGTGTATGACGCCCCCGCGTTCATGGAGATCGCCTGGAACGGACTCCAGGAGCGACGCCTCGGCAAGGCGACTGGGCTGAAGATCGGATTCCCCCAACTCGACGAACTGATCGGCGGGTTCGCGAATCAGCAACTGATCATCGTCGCGGCCAGGCCGGCGATGGGCAAGACCGCGTTCGCCATGCGGATTGCCGAGGCGTTCGCCGTAGACCAGGGACTCCCGACGCTGATGTTCAGCATGGAGATGGGGGTCGAGGAATTGGCGGACCGGCTGTGGAGCGGCCGCTCCCAGGTCATGGCCGACAAACTCAAGAACCCGATGTACCTGAACGACTCGGACGAAAACAGGCTCGGCAAGGCCCACCGGGACCTGGCGGATTCGGCCCTCCACATCGACGACACCGCGGCCCGGAGCGTGGAGCAGATCGCCGCGACCGCCAGGCGTCATGCCGGCCGGGGCGGGCTGAAGGCGGTGATCGTGGACTATCTGCAATTGATCGAGGAGGACTCCGATCGGTCCAGCCGGCAGGAGGAGGTCGCCCGGATCACCCGGTCGTTGAAGGCCCTCGCCAAGGAACTCAACCTGCCAGTCGTGGCGCTCTCGCAGTTGAACCGCAAGAGCGAGGATCGCCCGGATAAGAGGCCGAAGCTGTCGGACTTACGGGAGTGCGTCACGGCCGACACGACGATTTACTGCTCGAGGACCGGTCGTATCCGGACCGTCGGCGAGTACGTCTCGTCCGGCGTCGGGCCGTCGGTCTACGGACTGGACGATCGGGCATCGTCGGGGCCGTGGAAGGTCGGGACGTCCAAGGCCGAGCCGTTCTGGTCCACCGGGGTCAAGCCCGTGTTCCGAGTCAGGACGGCCACCGGCCGGCAGATCCGCTGCACCGCGAACCATCCCCTCCGGACGATCGGCGGGTGGAAGCCCCTGGAAGAAATCCGGGTCGGCCAGCGGATCGCCTCGCCCCGATTCCTCCCCGAGCCATCGTCGGCGGCCGACCCGATGCACCGCGACGAGGCGAGGCTGCTGGGCTACCTGATCAGCGACGGCACGTATCTCCCGCAGCGGAGCGTCGGGTATGTGAAGGCCGACCCCGCGATGGTCTCCGAGGTCGAGCGGATCGCGAGGGATCGGTTCGGGATCGAGGCGAAGGACCATGCGTGCCGGGGGCCGGCGAGGCAGATCGAACTCACCCGGAGGGATTGCGGCCCCGGCGGGAACCCGGTCATCGAGTGGCTGAAGTCGCTGGGGATTCACGGCCAGAAGGGCCACCGGAAGACGATCCCGGATGCCCTGCTCTCCTCGCCGAACGAGATCGTCTCCGAGTTCATGGCCACGCTCTGGGCGGGCGACGGGTGCGTGACGAGGCGGAAGCACGGCGGGTACGCCCTGAAGTTTAGTTCCACGAGCATGCGGCTCCTGGAGCAGATGCAGATGCTCCTGCTCCGGTTCCGGATTGTCTCGGTGCTCGGCAAGCCCGGCCGCAACACGAAATCGACCCGGGACATCGCGTTGCTCTCGATCTCGGACTCGAGGCAGGTCATCCGCTTCTCGGAGCACTTCGCCCTCCCCGGCCGGAAGGGCGAGCAACTCGAGTACGCCGCCGACGAGTGCCGGATGATGGACGAGAACTCGCACATCGACCGGATGCCCATCGAGGCCACCGCGATGATCTCGTCGGCCAAGCGGGAGGCCGGACTGTCCTGGTCGGGCCTCGGCTACCGGTGCCAGGGCAAGGAGATCCACCCCGGCCGATTCGCCGAACTGGCGGACCGGCTCGGCCACCGCGGGATGCAGTCGGTCGGGGCGGCGGACGTGCTCTGGGACAAGATCGTCTCGATCGAACCCGACGGCGAGGCCGAGACCTTCGACGTTCGGGTCCCGGGCATCCACAATTTCGTCGCCGGCGGGATCTTCGCCCACAACAGCGGCGCGATCGAGCAGGACGCCGACAAGGTGATCCTACTCCACCGTCCCGAATACTACGACCCGACCGACATGCCCGGGACCGCCGAGGTGATCGTCGCGAAGAACCGCAGCGGGCAGACCGGGACCGTGCGGCTGAGGTGGGACAAGGAGACAACCAGATTCTCCGTCGATCCCGACGAGCAGTTCTGACCTCCTCACCCCGCACGGCCAAGGACGGCCCTCTCCGCCCCGCTGACGCGATCCCGCCGCCAAACCCGATAGATCCCGCCTCCTATCCTTCCTGACGCCGTAGCGAGCCCGCCAGGCCCCTTGGAGCGAACGCCTGATTAGGCCGAGGTGAGCAGATCTGCCCTCACCTCGCCTCACCTGCCCTGTCCTCAGGCCCGCATTCGGCCCGCCTCGCATCGACGCCGATGCCACGCGACCCCGGCGATTCCGGGGCGAAACACGATTTCCGGCCGCCCCGCTTGACATCGGAGGGACAAGGCGGTATTGATTGGAGGGCGGGTAACATCTCCTCACCTCGTTATGGATCGGAAATCGATATGACCGGAGCCACGAACACGATCGCGGACCAGGCCGGCGCCATGAAACTCCTCTCCGACGAGACGCGGCTGAGGACGCTGGTCTTCCTGAAGGACGGCGAGAAGAACGTGACGGAGATCTGCGGGCACCTCGGGCAGAGCCAGCCGGCGGTGAGCCACCACCTCGCCCTGCTGCGGGTGTCGGGGCTGGTGGGGTCGCGGCGTGAGGGGAAGCACAATTATTACTCGATCCAGCGGGGCCGGTTGAAGGAGCTGACGTCGGTGATCGGGGAGATCTCGGGGCGGGCGAAGCGGAAGGGGGCGTGACATGGGAGAGGCCACCAAGATCCAGTGGGCGCACGACACGTTCAATCCCTGGCGGGGCTGCACGAAGATCAGCGACGGATGTACCCACTGTTATGCCGACACGATGGCCAAACGGAATCCCGCCGTGCTCGGCATCTGGGGCGACAACGGGACGCGGGTTTTCGCCAGCGAGGCGAAGTGGAAGGAACCGCTGAAGTGGAACAAGGAAGCTCGCATGGCGGGCGAACGGCGTCGCGTGTTCTGCGCCTCGATGGCCGACGTGTTCGAGGACTGGGATGGGCCCATGGTGAGCCACAAAGGCTTGCCTTACTGGTGGTGCAAAGGCTCGATCTCGAACTCCCCGATCCCCTCGACCGGCCTCGGGGAGGGCTGCCGCCTGATGACCATGCGAGACGTGCGCGAGCACCTCTGTGAATTGGTCTGGGATACCCCGCACCTTGATTGGCTCCTCCTAACGAAGCGGATCGAGAACGCGGCCCGGTTGCTCTGGGAGATGGGTTTCATCAACTCCCCGCTGACGAATTACTGGCTCGGCACCACGACCGAGAATCAGGAGCAGGCCGACAAGCGGATCCCGATCCTGCTGAAGACCCCTGCCCCGATTCGCTGGTTGTCGATGGAGCCGCTGCTTGGCCCGGTCAATCTCAACGCTCTTAACTGCGTAGGAGAACCCGGAGAAGGGGGCGAGGAAGGTTTCTACCGCGACTGCCTGAGCGGCAGAGATTGGCATCCCGAGTGGGAATGCGGCGAGTCCTGGTCTGGCCCCTTAATCAACTGGGTGATCGTCGGCGGCGAGTCCGGCCCCAAAGCTCGCCGCTGCGACCTCGGATGGATTCGCTCGATCGTCGATCAGTGCCGGGCGGCCGGGGTTCCGGTCTTCGTCAAGCAGCTCGGCACCGTCTGGGCCCGCGAGAACGGGGCCAGGGACAACCATGGCGGCGACCCGGACGAATGGCCGAGCGATCTCCGCGTCAGAGAATTCCCCCAGCCCGTCGCATCGGAGGCCACCTGACATGGGAGCCATGAAACGCATCTACACCGACCGCCTGTTGGGCATCGTGCGGACCGAGCCCAAGACGACCGAGCCGAAGCCGAAGCCGCCCCGCAAGGCGGAGCCGAGGAAGCCGGCCGGGGGCGAGACGATGATGTTCCGGTTCGGGGAGGAAGGATGAGCGATCTTCCGCTATCTATCGCCGCAGTCGGGTTGATCCAGGCTGGGTTCACCCTCGTCGGAATGCTTCACTCCGTCGCCAGCAGTTCGACACCGAAGCCGAAAGTGAGCGTTCAAATCTGGCTATCGTTCCTGTTCTGGGGCCAAGTGTTCTGGATGCTCTGGTCAATCGGCTACCTCGCATATAGGGCATTCACCGCATGAGCAAAGCCTTCGACAAGTATCGAGAGAATCCACACCTTCCCGAAACCTTCCGCCGGAGAGTCGAGGCTATGGCGAATGGGGTGAGTCTCGAAACGGTGTGCATCCGTCTTCACGGTGCCCTGAACTCGATGCCGGAAGACCGCTTCGAGATCATGCACGACCTGTACCGCGACCTATGCAAGCGGTTGGACCTGCCCGACGACGATATCGGGGATGTTACTCGGCCGCTCCGGATCATCAAGCGGATCAAGCAGGAGGCGGGTGCGTATCTCGCGGAGGATCGAGGCGGCCACGTCGTGGTTGTCAGGGAGCCGTTCGGACTCGACGACGAGCCTCGCGTGAAACTGTTCAAGCACCATTGGTATCTGTGCAAACTGGACGGTGAATGGTGGATCGCCGACCCCAGCACATGCGAAGGGGACACGGACTGATGACCAAAGCATTCGAGATCTACATCAAGCCCGAAGACTTCGCCGCGATGGTCCAGCGGGGCTGGCACCTGTGGTCCGGGTTCAGCGCGGAGTACGGCTGGGATGCCGGGCTGGGGATGCACCGGGTGAGGCTGGAGGAGTCTGGCAAGGACAGGCTCAATCTCCCGAACTGGTGGGAGGCCGAGCATGAGCAAGCGAGTGAGCGTATGCATGAGAAGTTAAACCGGAAGATAGCTGAGGAGGTGGCTCGGATCAAGAAAACGAGGCCCAAGCCCCCGGCTCCCGGCCCGCAGGGAGATACCGACTCCCCCCGCTGGCCCCAGTCGTTCGCCGATGGCATCGAATCCGTGTTCCTGGGATGGCTTGATGGGCGCGATGGCTACCAAGACCTCTACGCGTTCCGGCTATCGGAAGGCGAGTCCTGGCGAGTGCTCGTAAGGTGGGGCGAGTGGACGGGCTACACGCGATCGAAGAACGTCAGGGAGATCGACAACAAGGATGCCGATCCGTCGCTCTGGGAGGCCAAGCAGCGGGCGATTGCGAAGGGGCTGATCCCGTCCGAGACCAAGGCTGACGACGACGACGGCGAGTCCCCCCGCTGGACGACGGGCTTCACCAGCGACAACGGCATCACATTCCTCGGCCGCTATGACACCGTGGGCGGCAAGTACGACCTCTATGCATACCGCGACCACACTCCGCTCTGCGTGCTCTTTGCGAGGTTCGGCGAGGACCGCTGCGACTTCCACGCGACGACCCCCGACCAACTGAGCGGCGACAGCCACGACGCCCTGCAAGAGGCGAGGACGCGGGCCGAGGCGAGGGGACTTCTGGGTAAGCCTAGGTGGGAGCACGATTCGGCATGCTGCACGTTCCTTGGCTGCTTCAACGGACACGACCTCTATTTCTGCGACAAGGACGAGATGGGTGGTGCGGTGCTCGCCCGTTACGGAAACGAAGGCAGCAATTACAGGTCGGCGGTGCTCTTCGCTGGCATCGAGAAGAATTTGAGTATCCCCGGGCTGGCCGAAGCCTACCGCCGCGCCGTCGCCCGAGGACTGATCGAAGCACTCACCCCAACGGAGTAAGCCAGTGGACGAATCCCCCATGAACTTCCTGGAAACCGTCGAGAACATCGAGCGGAAGTTCGATGCCATCGCGGCCACGCTCGTCATGATGTACGCCGGCAGTTCGGAGCTTGAGGCGAGCTTCGACATCTACTGGCAGTTCTTCGTGAAGCCCTACGTCAAGTGGGTGGAAGCCTACTCCAAACGGGCGACCGAACGCATCCTCACCCAACACGGCCTCGCCCACCTCATCTGAACGGAGTAATCCTATGCTCGTCCTGGCCCGAGCCGAGAGCGAACGCATCAAGATTGGCGACGACATCACCATCACCGTGACGGAGATCAACTGCCGCCGGAAGGTCGTCCGGATCGGCATCGACGCGCCGGCCCACATCCGGGTGGATCGGGAGGAAGTCCGGCGGGAGATCGACCGGGTTGCCCGCGAGAACAGCGAACAGGCCCAGGGGGACGGTGCGGCCTGAGCGTCGGTCGTTGAGGTGAGGCAATGAATCATTCGCAGTTCGGTGAACATTTCCAGGGGAGACAGCATGAGTGACCAGCCGATCGTCGCCGACGCATGCACGGACCACGACACCACTGAGCGGGGGCGACGCAAGGACGAGGCCCTCGCCATCCTCGACGCGGCCATTGCCGTCGCATTCCACGCGGGCCTGCCCAGCCTGGCGATCGCTAACCAGATCACGCGGACTCGGGCGGCGGTGTTCGCCTCGATCGCGGGACAGTGCCCCGGCCAGAACCTCCAGTGCCTCGAAGTCGAGACCGAGCTGGCGAAGGGGTACGGCGAGGCGGTGAAGCAGGTCATCGGGCTGTGCTCGGACGTGATCTTCGAGGAGGACGGGGCGTGATCGAGACTCTCGCCCAATGTGTCGACCGGGGCGTCCTATACCTCGACAACAAGCGGCCCGGCTGGCCCGGCCGGGTCGATCTCTCCACCCTCGACATGGGCAACGGGTGCTTCGACCTGCTCTCCCAGGTGGAGGGCGTCAACTACCGGCAGGCCCTCGTCCGGCTGGGGCTGAGCGACGGCGAGACGCGGGGCCGGGACGGGCGGCAGGCGTACCCCGACCTGGCGGGCATCCCCTATGGGTACATGGCCCACGCGTCGGAGCCGCCGCAAGAAGGGATCGAGCGGTTCGGGGTGGCCGAACTCAATGCGGCCTGGGCGGAACGGATCGGGCAACTGAGGGATGAAAGGAAGGTGGTGTGATGACGGCGTACCAGTATCTGCTTTTCGTGTTCGTCGCGGCGTGCTTCTCGGCAACATTGCTCGCTCAATGGTACGCCCTTTGGGTCGTCAGGAGGGACATCGACAACCTCTCTTCTCGCGTGAACATGCTGGAGTTCATGAACGACATGACGCCAGAGAGCAGAGAGTCCTTCGATGCGTATCGCGAAAAGTTGAAGCAGACCTATGGAGCCTGACCATGCCCGCCTACTCCCACGCCGACGCCGATACTATCGACCTGATCAACCGCACGATCGACGCCTACCATCCCGAGCTGGCGTCCCACGAGGTCATCGTCGCCGCCCAGATGTGCGAGCCCAGCGAGAAGGAAGCGGTCAAGGCCGAGAAGGAAGGCCGAGTCCCCCGCCCGCTCAAGCTCAACGGCTGGCCCTGCCACGCGACCGTCCGGAAGACCACCGTGCAGGAGCGGATCGGCGGGATGGCCGATGCCCTGATCACGCTGGACGCCCTGCACTGGCGGGAACTGGACTTCGCGGGCCGCATCGCCCTGCTCGACCACGAACTGACGCACCTGGAGATCGTCAGGGACAAGGAGGGGTTCCCCAAGTCCGACGACGCGGGCCGGCCGGTCTTGAAGATGCGGCTGCACGACTGGCAGCTCGGCGGCTTCCGCGAGGTGGCGGCCCGGCATGGGCAGGCGGCCCCGGAGGTGGTTTCGTTCCGCGAGGTGGCGACGGCGTATAAGGATCAACTAATGTTCGCGTTCGATCGGGTGCCGCAGGAGGTGGGGGTATGACACCCGACCAGGCTGACGACGCACTCACGATCATCGCCGCCCTGCTGATGTTCATCGGACTCATCATCGCAATCCATTCGATCCGGGAACGCAAGGGGACCAACGCATGACCACCGCCACCGCAGTCGAGCCCAAGATCCACCTGCACGTCGACCGCGTCGTCCGCTGGGCACTCGCCCGCATGTTCGACTCGCCCGGCAAGTTCGGCGTCGTCAACCTCTCGCCCGAGCACGACGAGCAGTGGTCGCACGACTACGCCGCGATCGGCTTCCGCGTGATCCCGCCGGAGGGCTACCTCGACTCGCAGTCGTCGGCCTACGCCCGGCGGCGGGCGGACGGCGTCGCGGCCCACATGCTGGCGTCGTTCTATGGGATGCCGGGGTTCGCCGTGCGGCACACCGAGCGGCAGGGGCGGTACGTGGTCGAGGTGTTCCGCGTGAAGCCGAGGGAGGCCAACTGATGATTGCGAAGGCGAAGACGAACACGGAGATAGTCCGCGAAGCCTACCGGGCCCTCGCCATGGAGGTGCCGACGTTCCGGTCCGGGGAGGTCGTCGGGCGGACGGGCCTGGAATCCCTGATCGTCACCAAGGTGCGCCAGGATCTCCTGAGGCGGGGCAAGATCGACCCCGCGATCTGGCTCCCGACGGTCGGCTCTCGCCCCAGGGCCGGGGCCGCGTCGCGTTCTCCCCAAATCCGCCGGCTGTTCGAGGCGTACGAGGCACTCGCGTCCGGCGGTAGCCGGTTCGACTCGCGGACGATCGTCGAACGGACGGGGATGGAGTTCGTCTTCGTCCAGAGGATGCGATATCGCCTCCTGAAACGCGGGAAGATCGACCCGAGGCGATGGGTGTCCACGAAGGTCGAAAATTCCGCATCGGTCGCGTTGAAGGCCGACTGCGAACGCGTGCTCGACCACCTGGACGACGCCTGCCGCCAGCGGGAGGTCCAGGTCCACGCGTACCTGCGAGGGGTACTCGGCCTGTCGGCGACCTCCCTGAGCCGGATCAGGAAGCACATGCTCGCCACCGACCAGATCCTCCCGTCGGACTGGCCGACGGGGCGGGACCTGAGACTGAGGCCCGAGCCCGAGCCGAAGCCATCCGAGCCGGAAGAGGTCGGTTATCGCCCGACCCCCGACGAGATCGCCGCCGCGTGCGCCGAGATCCGGGCGGAGCACGAGGCGTCGGGGCGGAGGTCGAAGTCCATGGCGGCGACGTGGATGCCGAAGCTGGCTCGGATCTATCACGACGGGCGGAATCGGGGGCTGCGAGGAATGGCGGATTGAGACGAAAGGTTGTGCGGCGTGTAGTGGGGTGGAGGGAAAATTTAAGTTCTGGACGCTTGCGACCGACAGGTTTTGGGCGAGCGCTCAACACACCTAGGTCCACAAACCGAATATACGGTAGACCAAGGATGTTGCGAGGAGACAACACGAATGCTAGGCGGGTCCGAAATCAGCAATGGCGGGCGATGATTCAAGGTTTCGCTCGGAAAGGCAAGGGCTGTTGGGATTTCTCGAAAAACATCCAAAGTCCCATAGAGAAACCAACGAGAGTCAGCCTATCTGTTCTATGCGGGTGGTGACGGAGCGAGTTTGGTCCTTGCACCAGGAGATCACAGTATGATGGGGATGCCGGCGAAGAAGATGCGTGGGGAGGTTGCCTTCACCTACGAAGGCGCTGACGTACTGTTTAACGACAACCGCCTCGTCTCTCTGACGGACATGTGGAAGGCGGCGGGAAAGCCCGCCACAAAGAAGGTTGCACACTGGCGTCAGATCGATGAGACCGCCGATTTCGTCGCCTCGGTTGCGGAGAAACAAAAGGTACGCCCTGGGTACCTTTTCGCCGTAACCCCAGGCCGCAACGGGGGAACCTTCGCTCACTGGCAGATTGCCCTTGCCTACGGCAAGTATCTCAGCCCCGAGTTCCACCAGCACGTCAACTCTGCCTATCGAGAGTGGTGCAGGGAGGAAGCTGACCCCGGCTTGAAGGTGGAGAGGGGGATCCAGGGCTACAAGCGGAAGGGGTACGATCCAGCCTGGATCAAGGAGCGGGTTGAGGGGATTGACGAGCGAAACCACTTCACCCAAGTCCTGAGCAACCATAACGTCAAGAACAATGGGAAGCATGATAACGGCTATGCGGAGGTTTCGCGGACCGTCAGCCTCGGCGCGACTGGATTCACCCCCTCGGAATTCAAGAAGCGGAATGGGTTAAAGCCTTCCGCACGAACCCGAGACCACTACGACCGTGTTCAGCTGCATCGTGCAAAAAACATCGAATTTGAAGCAGGGCATCTGATTCAAAACACTGCCGCCGACGGGAATTCAGAGTGCGCCGAATGCTGCCGCAAGGTCGTTCGCGAGACCAAGCGATACCTTGAAGCTATCCACGGCAGCGTCGCGATCCACTGATCCACCAATACACAGCGGACAACGCCGAGGCGGACGAGTCGTTGCCGCGAGGGCCAGCCGGGGCTCATCACCCCGGCCCCGGTCCAGATCGCCGCCAGCCTGGGCGGGCTGAATGCCTTTCCGGCCCGGCCCAGGCATAAATTTTCCCACGTCTGCTGGACATTGGTTTATCGAGGGATAGTATTCACACGGCGTGATGGCATCCACGGGAACGGACAAAGCCAAACGAGGTGCGGGATGGGATCGAGCGGATTCGGCGGCACGGTTGCAAGCCTCACTAATCCGAAGGCTGAGGTCGCGCAAATCGGACGATGGACTATCAGCGATCACTCTAGCGGCGGTCTGCGAGGTATTTCCGTGTCCTTCGGCCTGCAAAGCGAGCAACTTGTACCAGGGGTAGTCGGGGAAGACTTCATGATCACACTGGACGATGCCGGTGGCGCGCATAAAGGGGTTGGGATTCTCAAGAGCTTCCATATAAGCAGCCACGCGCCAACGTCCTATGTGGCCATGAGTCAGGGGAAATGGGATTCCCCACTTTTTGATTGACGTACGATGATCCCATCGAGGGCCGCCCCGGATCGAATCGGGTGCGGCCCTCTTTTCGTTGAGGCGTGATATGCCCCTCCACCGCATCATCTCTGGAGGCCAAACCGGCGTCGATCAAGCCGCACTCAAGGCCGCTCGGCTAGTCGGACTCCAGACCGGCGGATGGGCCCCTGCCGGTTACCTCACCGAAGACGGGCCCGCCCCCGCCCTGCTCCGCTCCTTCGGCCTGGCCGAGCACGAGTCGCCCAAGTATCCGCCCCGCACGCGGGCGAACGTCCTGGAGGCGGACGGGACGCTGATCCTGACGACCAATAAGATCAGCCGGGGGACGAAACTGACGGTGGACGAGGCCATGCGGTCGGGCAAGCCGTGGAAACTGGCGATCGAGGGCGAGAACGACGTGACGCCCCGGGACGTGGCCGAGTGGATTGCGGCGAATGGGATCGGGTGTTTGAATGTGGGCGGGCCTCGGGATTCGTCGGCACCGGGGTTCGGGGAGAAGGCGGAGCGGTTTTTGGAGCGGGTGTTTCGGCTGGCGGTGGGTGACGGGGAGGCGACGGGATGAAGGGAAAGAGACGGTCAGCGAAAATGCGGAAGGTCGTGTCGGGCGGGACAACAATCTACGCCAGCCTCCTCAGTCTGCGGCATGTCCCGCCGATACTTCACATCGAATATCGAGACGGTCACATCATGTCGCTCACCATCTCCCAGGCAATTCTCGATGAGGCTATCCGGAACGACTTACTCGGCGAAGATATCGGCCTGGAGGGGCTAGCCACTTGGGATATCTCCGACTGGACACTGGTGTCCTTCCGGGTCACTCGCCTCACCAGGTATCGTCCTGGCCAGCCTGAGATCCCTGAAGCTATCCGGCAACTCGCGGAGACGTCCAAAGGGCGATGGATCTGGGGTTAACCCCGACGAAGATGTCAGACTACAGCGGCTTGGAGAGCGAGCACCGGCGGCGGGAGATCGCCAAGCGAATGCCGCGTCGCGAAATTCGTGAGAGGCTCCTAGACTCCATCAAGGCCAATTACGAAGCCTTGGGCCGAGATCCTTGGCTCGATGATGACGAGGACTGGGATGTCTTACGGCGACGCTAGAACCGATCAACAGAATCGCCCTTGACAACCGACGAGGGCCACCTATATTTGGATTGCCAGGGAAGAGTGCCGGTTGCTCGCCAGTCTCATAAACTGGAGGAAGTGGGTTCGATTCCCACCCCTGACACTCGACCGTAGGTCAACCCTTCGGTTCAAGACACACCTTAAAAGCGACGCGTCCCCTTCTTGCGTTGAGAATGGGGAACCGGATTTCCCGGGGATCGGATGCGAGCGGCCACCCTGAACTCACTCGACACCTGAAAACACCCGAAGCCTGATTGCTCGCGGAAATCAACGGCTCGACTTCGATGCAATACACGACCGGCCCGCCTTCCACGGACCGTCGAATTCGATACCCCCTCAGTCGCTTCGGTGGCTGAGCAGCAGAGCCGCCCTCGGGTGGCTCTTGCTATTTCGAAGTGCTCACCCCGAACACCGCAGGCAAAACACCCCCGCCCGCCTGACCCCGCCGCACCCAGGGCAAGCCTTCGCCTTGACCGGGTACTCCAGCACCACGCCCCGCTCCCGCATCTGGCCCCACCGCACGTCCCGCCGGAAGCACTTCCGCTCCGTCCCCACCTGTCGATCGTCGAAGTACCACGCCATCCCGCCGCCGATCAGGTTGGTGTGTGCCGGCACGAACCGGGCTCTCGCCAGTCGCTCGGCCTCGTCCCACGCGTCACGCTCGGCCTGACCGATGGCCTCGTCCTCGCGGTAGAACTCGGCCTCATCCTCGGCCGTGACGGCGATCGTGGCGGCATCGGCGACGTCGGACGGGAATGAGTCGAGGAAGTCCCACGCGTTGTCGGCCACCAGGTCCGTGGCCACGACCTCCCTGCCCCGCCCCGCCCGCTCCCTCGCCGGCCTGCCCTCGCCCTCCTTCACCCAGCGGCCCCCCTGCATCGAGAGCCCCAGCGACGACACGGCGGCGACCCCCATCACGACCGAGGGGCCGTCCGGGCACTCGTCCCACCGCTGGGCCCAGCCCGACGACTCGGCCGCGTCGATCACCGATTCCAGGTAGGCCGGGGACCACCCCGTCGCCCTCGCCACGTCGGAGACCAGGGGCACGATCGGCAGGCCCAACAAGGCGTCCGCGAACTGGGCAATCTCGGCCTCGGTGACGGTCGCGTGCATGGCTGGCCCCGGAAATGTGACAACCCGGATTTTTCTTGTCCCGACCCATCAACGACTTGCGGCGGATGACCCATCGCAATGTGAGGAGATGATACCTAGTATTGCAGGATACCGCGTTTTGTCCAGGTGGGGAATCCGCCCGTGACCGCCAACAAAGAACGAATCCTCGCGCGCGATCTCCGAGTGTTCCGCGACGTGGAGCTCACCGGACGCCTGACGGTCCGCGAAGTGGCCGATCGGGAGGGCATCACGCGACAGCATGTTTATCGGTGCATCGAGGCCGCGAGGAAGCGGCCGGCGGTCAAGCGGATGCTCGCCCGGCCGATCGCCTGACGAGGGCCCGCCGTGTCCCCGAACCAATCCGAGGGTCCGAACATGGGCGGTGCCAGCGTGCCGGATACCGATGAGTTCGCGGTCCAGGCCGGGCCCGCCTACGCCCCCGGGACGATCCTGATCGCCGACGACCGGGGCAACCTCGTCCCGCTGGTGGCGGGCGGCTCCGGCTCGTCCTCGCCGGTCAGGGACGCGGTCAAGGCCATGCTCCCGTCGCTCCGGGTCGCGTGGAAGTCGGGCCGGTCCGATCGCCCTCGACTCGTCAACGCGGTGCCGCTGTTCCTCATCCTCCAGATCTTCGCGGCCCTATTCCCGTTCATCATCGCGTGGCTCCAGCAGAACTTCATGAAACTCCCGGAACTGCTCAGGGCGGAGCCGGTCGAGTTCGAGCCCGCGTTTTACCGATCAATCTCGGAGGTCGAGTGATGAGGCTGGCTCGCATCGCAACGGTCGGCCTCGTCTTGCTCGCATCCCCCGCGTGGGCGGTCGAGCCGAAGGCGGTCATCGTCGGCCCGACGTCCACCAAGGTCGGGCGGACCGTCTTCCTGAACGCCAGCACGTCGGCCTTCGACGCCCAGTACCCGCTCAAGTGGCTCCCGCTGGGCAACCCCGGCGAGAACCGCATCGAGGGGCAGGCGGCCGACCCCGGCGGGCAGGTGATCCTGTTCGACCAGAACGGCAAGGCCAACGCCGTGCTGGCCTACACGTCGGAGCGGCCGGGCACGTTCGACTTCGCGCTGATCGCCAAGGGCAAGCCCGAGGGGTCGGACACCGCCGAGGCCGACGTCCTGATCGTGCGGCTGAAGGTCGAGCCCGAGGGCGTCACGCCGCCTGCACCCACGCCGACGCCCGGACCTGCCCCCAATCCGACTCCCAGCCCGACGCCCACGCCCGCCCCGCCGAATCCGGGGCCCGCTCCCAACCCGACGCCGACGAACGCCTGGCTGGGCATCGTCAGGGACGGGATCGACCAGGTGGGACAGCCCAAGGACCACAAGGTCGCCTGCGCCAAGGCCCTGGCCCCGTGGATCCGGGCACTGGCCGCGAGGCAGGACGTGAGCAACGTGCCGGCCTTCCTGGAGGCCAACCGCGAGTCCGTGCGGCAGGCGCTGGGCAACAACTACGACGCCTGGCTGCCGTTCCGCGACGCCATCAAGGCGGGCCTGGACGAATCCAACCGGGCCATGCTCGTGCTGACCCTGCCGCAGTACCGGGCCGAGTGGCTGAAGATCGCGGACGCGGTGGAGGCGTACCAATGAGCACGGAAATCCATCTCGGCCGCGACACCGAGGCCACGGAAGCCAACTGGGAAGCCATCGCGGCCAGCATGCCCGTCGCCCCGCAGTTGTTCATGGGCGAGCGGCCCCGCAAGACGAACAACGCGAAGTTCCTTCTACCAAGATATGCAGGTCAATTGATTGGGTGTTGCGTCGGGGAGGCAGCCGCACACGCGATCGAGCACCTGACGCGGTTGCCGGCCGACAAGAACCCCAACAGCCCGCCCCGCGAGGGCGTGCCGATCTCCCCGCTGGCCATGTACCTCCAGGCCCGTCTCTACAGCCGCTCCCGTGGGCTGAGGCTCGGCGGCGAGGGGGCCATCGTCTCGCACTGCGCCGAGTCGATCTCCGACGCCGACGGGGGGCTGGTCCGCTACGACTACTACCCGGCCACCACCGAGAACTACAAGCGTTACAGCGACAACGTCCGGCTCTCCGCCGACGCCGAGAAGGACCGCAAGACGTACATCGTCAAGGACAAGGCCCTGCTGACGTCGTGGGACGCGATCCTCGACGCCCTGGCCACGGGCCGCACGGTGGACGTCGGGACGCGGATTCCCTCGGGGATGATGAACACGGGCCCCGACGGCGGGTTCCGCTGGAACGGCCGCGTCGTCGGCGGGCACGCCTACCTGCTCGTCGATTACGACCTCGACTTCCAGGGCGGGGTCATCTGGATCGACAACTCGTGGGACAACGCCGGCTGGGGCGACGTTGCAGGATGCAAGGCCGGCAAGTATCCCCGCCCGCTCGGCTACGTGCGGATCGACGAGTTCCGCCGCGAATTCGAGGGGAACCTGCTCACCAACGGCACGTCCGAGGCCGTCGTCTTCAACGACGCCGGGGACTGGTCCACGCCCAAACTGATCTACGACAACTCGTGGTAAGGAGCCTCCCATGACCTTCGACCCGACCAATGACGCCCAGTTCCAGCAGCTCGGCGACGAGATCGCCCACGCCGCCGTCGCCGCGGTCAACACCTCCGCCAACCAGGTCTTCGAGAGCTACCAGCCGGGCCGCCATCCCGCGACCGACGAGGGGCCGCAGACCTTCGGCGCCGGGCTGTTCGACCCCAAGCAACTGGCCAAGCAACTGGCCATCACGCTCGTCCCGATGCTGATCTCGGCCATCGCCGACCGCGTGCCGGGGATCAGCACGATCGAGTTGAGCAACTACGTGATCTCCAAGATCAATCAGCTGCTGTAACCGTGGACCATCGGGCTTCTCGTCGTTCGGACGGCTCGCCGTCTCCGAGGCGGGCCAGACTCCCCTCTCACGACGAGGTGACTCATGCCACACCGAGAGGCCGCATCGAAGCTCTGTTATGCTTTATTTGGCGGCAGCGTCATCCTCGGGAGCGTCGATTCGGCCAACGCCACGGCACTGGCGGCGGGCGTCTCGGCGCTGGCCATCGCGCTGACGACCGCCGCCGTCTACGCGATCAACAACCTCGGCCCCGCCTGGCTGAAGTATCGCAAGGACCGCGACGAGATGCTCTCTCGGACGCTCGGGGGCCAGCTGGCGGCCCTGCGGGAGACGCTCCAGGACACGAATGCCAAGCTCGCGGCCAAGGACGACCTGATCGAGACGCACCTGGCCCGGATCGACTCTCAGGCCGACGTGATCGAGGAACTCCGCGACACGATCCGCATGCTCCGCGAACGCACGCACACGCTGGCCGGCGAGGTCAACAATGTGAAGCTCAACGCCATGCTCGACCACGAGAAGATCGGGGAGACGCGGCGGGCGGTCAACACGCAGTCCAAGGCGATCACCGAACTCGCCGAGGCGGCCGGCCACGTCACGATCGCCCCCGCCCTGATCGAGACCAACGCGGAGATGGCGACGCTGCGCGATCCGAAGCCCGAGGGACCGACCCCATGAATGTCGCGTACTCAGCGATGCTGCTGATCCCGATATCGACCGGCCCGATCGTGGCCAGGACGCTCATGCAGCTCGGATTCCGGGTCGTGGCCGACATCCAGGACCGCCGCAAGCTCAAGAGGCACGGCATCGCACCGCGGGCCCGGCACATCGGGCTCGAACCGAGAGACGACTGAGGCCCCGATGGACGACCAGCGACCGCCGTGGCTCCGACAACCCGGAGAGCCGAGCGCGGCCTACGCGGCGTTCCGGTACTACTTCCAGCAGGGCCCGATCCGCTCGATGGTCGGGACGATCGAGTACCTCCAGACGCTCAAGGGTGACCGCCGCACTCCCCCCGTCTACAAGTGGTCGAGCCTGCACAACTGGGATGAGCGGGCCGCGGCCTACGACGAATACACGCATCAGGACATCACCGAGGAGCAGCGGGCCATCGCCGCCGCCCAGGCGAAGATCTGGGCCGAGCGTCGGTATCAGATCCTCGAAGAGGACTTCGAGGTCGGCAGCCGGTTCTACCGCCGGTTCCGCTCGATCGACCTGGACAGGCTCGAGCCGAAGGACCTGCGGACGGTCGCGGCGGCGTGGAAGGACGCTTCGGCGGTCCGCAGCGAGGCCGTGAATCGGGCGACCGGGGCCGAGGATTCAGACGATGGCTTCGACGTGGAAAAGGCGACGCCCGAAGAGTGCCGGGCTTACCTCAAAGGAAAAGCTAGCGTACGCGAAGATCAAGCTCGCTGAGTACGAGGAAGCGTCCGAGAACGCTTGGCGGCCCTTTCCGGGCCCTCAGTCGATGGCCTACAACTCGTTAGCAAACGTCATTGGGTATGGCGGTGCAGCGGGCGGCGGGAAAACGGACTTCATCCTCGGGAAGGCTCTGACTCAACACCAGAAGGCGATCATCTTCCGCCGCGAAAGCACCCAGTTCAGTGGGATCATTGAGCGTGGCGAGGAGATCTTCAACGGCCTCGCGACGTTTAATCAGGTCCATAAGGTCTGGAAGTTCGACGAGGTTGGACGTTTCATCGAGCTTGGCTACGTCCAGTTCGACAAGGACAAGCGGAAGTATCGAGGCCGCCCGCACGATCTTATCGCGATTGACGAAGCAACCGAGTGGAACGAATTACTCGTCCGCTTCCTGATGGGCTGGAATCGAACAGCCAAGATCGGGCAACGGTGCCAGACGGTGCTTACCTTCAATCCTCCCGATACGAAGGAGGGTGAATGGGTCCTGTCCTACTTCGCTCCTTGGCTCGATCCAAATCATCCGAACCCAGCCGTCCCGGGCGAGCTTCGCTGGTATGCAACGATTCCCGATCCGGAAGCCAGGGACGGATACCGCGACATTGAGCGGCCTGACGGCGAGCCATTCAGGAATGGGGCCGAGACTGTCACGCCTTTGTCCAGGACATTCGTTCCCGCCAAGGTGACCGACAACCCGGTCTACATGGCGACGAATTACGTCCAGCAGTTACAGGGGATGCCGGAGCCGCTGCGATCTCAGTTGCTTTACGGCGACTTCGTGGCGGGACTCAAGGAAGATGCCTGGCAGCTCATCCCATCGCGGTGGATCGAGCTATCCAACGATCGGTGGCTTGCAAGGAATGCCAGCGAGATGCGTCGCACTCCGATGACCGCAGTCGGCAACGACGTGGCTCACGGCGGCAAGGATAAGACCACGATCGCCAGGCGTCACGACCACTGGTTCGACGAACTCCTCTCCTACCCTGGAAAGGAGACGCCGACAGGAAATGCGGCTGCGACCTTAGTGGTAGACGCATGGCTGCCCCCGGCTCACATCAACGTGGACGCGATTGGCTACGGTGCAGCTTGCGCCGAAAAGCTCCAAGAGCACAACATTGACGCCTACGCGGTTAACGTTGCGATGCCTTCGGAATTCCGAGATCGATCGACAAAGTTCGGCATGATCAACCAACGGGCCGAGATGTTCTGGCGAATCCGCGAAGCACTCGACCCAGAGTATCCCGATTCGCTGATCGATCTACCGCCCGACCCCGAATTGCGTGCCGACCTGACATCGCTCTCCTATGAGATCACGCCTCGCGGAATCAAGATCCGCTCTAAAAGCGAGATTCGCGGCGAGTTGGCAAGATCCACGGACAAGGGCGATGCCGTCGGATTAGCCATGCTGCCCGAGCCCGCGAGGTCCGCCGGATTCTCGGCCGGCGGCGAGAAGACCCCGATCGTGGCCCCCTACGTCGGGGGCAGACGCTGACGACCCAGTGAGGACGAACGATGCCCCCGACCATCGCCGATACCGAGGTGGTCCGGGCGTCGTCCGACCCCACGAAAGAACAGATCATCGGAGGAGGCGCCCGGGGGTTCTACACCGGCTTTTCGCCTACCGCCTCGATCACGCTGGCCGGGGCCATCGACGACGTGATCCGCCGGTACGGCATCGGCGTCTACGACCTGATGTGGCGGAGCACCCCCAAGGCCCCGGTGATGACGCTCGTCACGGGCGTCTTCCGGGACGGGCTCGACCTGTCGCCGTCGGACTCTCAGGACCCCGAGGCCGCGGAGGTCTGCGACTTCGCCCGGCGGATGCTGCTCCGCACCGAGAAGCCGTTCATCGACACCGTCAAGCAACTCCTGAAGGGCGGGCTCAAGACCGGGGCGGCGCTGGCGGAGAAGACCTTCGAGGTCATCCCCGACGGCGTCGACGCGGGCAAGCTCGGCTACAAGTCGATCAAGGTCAAGGGCCGCCGGTCCTGGGACTTCGTGGTCGACCCGTACATGAGCCTGCTGGGCGTGGTCGCCGCGACGCGTGATGGTCAGGCGTTCGTGCCGTTAGAGAAGGTGGTCCCGTTCAGCTGGGACACCGAGGACGACGACCCGCGCGGCAACTCGATCCTGCGGGACGCCTACGAGCCGTGGCACTACCAGATGCAGATCGGCCCGCAGCATCAGAAGCACCTCCAGCAGTTCGCCGAGCCGTCGCTCTACATCGAGTTGCCCCCCGGCGACCCGAAGGTCAAGGAGACCGACTCCAGCGGCAACACGGTCGTCGTCTCGGCCTTCGCCAGGGCGGAGCAGGCGGCCGAGCGGTTCCGCAACGGCTCCTACATGATCGGGGGCCACGGAGGCGACGCCAAGATCCTCGAGTCGAATACCGCCGGGCAGGCGTTCGTGATCGCCGACGACATGTACTCGCGCAAGATCGCGTCGGCCATCCTCTACGCCGCCCGCGCCACGGTCGAGGCGAAGAACTCGTCCAAGGCCGACAGCGACGGGGCCAAGGATGTCGTCGACGAGATCATCAATTACATGCGGGACGAACTCGCCCGCGTGATCGAGGACCACGTCCTCTACCCGCTCATCCTGCTGAACTACGGCAAGGAGGTCGCCGACCGGGTCACCCCGACGGTCTCCTTCGGCTCGACCTCCGTCCAGGACCGCCCCGCCCTCTGGGGTGGATTCGCCCGGCTCATCCAGGCTAAGGCGATCACCGCCAGCCAGTACGCCGCGATGTGCCCGGATCTCGGCCTTCCGGTCCCGACGCCCGGTGAACTGGCCGAGTGGGGCAAGTCGCCCGAGCCCGAGCCGCCGCCCGACGAGGGCGATGCCGACCCCGATCCCGACCAATCCACCGATGAGGAGGTTCCCGGATGAGAATGCTGGAACTCCTCACGACGAGGCCATTCCTCGCCGAGCCGCGAGCCTTCCGCGATGCCCTGAACATCGTCACCCGCAAGGGGATTGATCCTTCGGTCATTCCCGAGGGGCTGGCGTTCAAGCAGGGCCGAAAGAAGGACCGGGACGACCCATCGACCCTCGACAAGCGGGAGGGTATCGGGGTCATCTCGATCCACGGGCCGATCTTCCGCCACGCCAACCTGATGACCGAGCTGTGCGGCGGGGCGACGACCTCGCAACTCGCCCTCGACCTCGGGTCGGCCCTCTCCGACCGGTCGATCCGGGCCATCGTCCTCGACATCGACAGCCCCGGCGGCGAGGCGACGGGCATCCAGGAACTCGCCGCGGCCGTCAGGGCGGGGACCAAGTCCAAGCCGATCGTGGCCTACGTCGGCGGGTCGGGGGCCTCGGCCGCCTACTGGATCGCGTCGGCCGCCAGCGAGGTCGTCATCGACCCGACGGCGATGCTCGGCTCGATCGGCGTGGTCGTCGGCTACACGGACACCTCCGCGCAGGACGAGGCGATCGGGCTCAAGTCGATCGAGGTCGTCAGCAGCCAGAGCCCCCGCAAGCGTCTCGACCCGATGACCGACGAGGGGCGGGGCGAACTCCAGACCATCGTGGACGACCTGGCCGCGGTCTTCGTCGCCAAGGTGGCCGACAACCGCGGCGTCCCCCAGTCCAAGGTCCTCTCGGACTTCGGGCAAGGCGGGGTGCTGGTCGGAAAGAAGGCCGTCAGGGCGGGCCTGGCCGACCGGATCGGCTCCCTCGAGGGCGTGATCGGGGAACTCTCGGCCGGCACTTGGCGTCGGCCAACGCGTTCGGCGTCTGCCCAACCGGCGAGTGCCGAAGCGGGCCAACCTCAACCCAAGTCCAGCGGAGACGCGCCCATGTCGTGGAAAGACGCATTCAGCTTCTGGAAGGCTTCCGGCGAGCCCGAGAACTTCGACGCCAGCGGCATCGTCGCCGACTCGGAGAATCACGCCGCGGCCACCGCCGGCTCAGCCGCCCAGATCATCCAGGCCACCGCCGAGCCGCTCAAGCCGCTCGCATCGGACAACGAACTCCGGGCCGAGATCGCCCAACTCCGGCAGGCCCTCGAAACCCAGCAGGCCGAGGCAGCCGCCAAGGCCGAGACGTCCCGGCTGGCGAACCTCGGGACCGCCGCCAGGACCTTCGCCGCGTCGCTCGTGACCGACCGCCGGGCCTTCCCCGCCGAGTCCGCCGCGATCGAGCGGGCCTACCTCCAGGCGGCCGACGACGACCACCGCTCGCCGCTCGCCGACGGGTCCCGCGTGGCGACCTTGCAGGCCGCCTACTCGGCCAGGCCCCAGCACAGCCTGACTTCCGAGGCGATCACCGGCGGGGCACTCCCGAAGGACTCGGCCGTCCTCGACAGCGAGCACCCCGACGACGACCTGGCCGCGGCGAGGCAGCGCACCGCGAGGTTCGTGGCCCAGTACAACGGCCGAGTCAAGACCGGGTCCAACTGATTCCCCCGATCCTACCCGCGCACGCGGGCGACCCCTACAGATAGGAGCAGATCCATGGCTTACGGTCGCACTGTGATCGGCGGAATCGCCCGGTCCTTGCAGGTCACCGCCGACGGCACCCCCAAGATGAAGGCCGGCGGCGTCACGATCGACTGGTCCACCGTCGCGGCCGTCTCCGGCTCCGACGTGACCCTGAACGACGGCACGGTCGTCCCGGTCGGGGCGAAGTACCTCCGCTACGGCCAGGTGATCACCCTGATCACCGCCAGCAGCAAGTACGGCCCCTACGACGTCTCGCCGGTCAACGACGGCCGCCAGACGCTCGCCCGGGGCAAGTGCTTCATCCTCAACGAGACCGTCGTCAACGACGACCCCAAGAGCGACCACCCGCCCGTCCTGGACGGTGGGCGAGTCTGGAAGGGCCGCCTGATCATGACGACCGGCACCGCGTCGCTGACGGCCGGCCCGACGGTCGCCAACTTCGAGGCGGCCTTCCCGCAGATCAGCTACGCGGAAGACGCCAACTGAGCCCCGGCGTCCCCGATCCACGTTCGCTCGTTCCTTGACAATTCGATCCGGCCCGACGTCGGGCAAAGCGAGCGGGGTCCCCCGCTTCGTCGGATAGAGATCCGCCTTAGTACGGAGTACCCCGCCCATGTTGCTCTCTGGCGACAAGGTGTTGAGCAGCCTGCGGCTCAACCAGATCGTGAAGGACCAGGCCCAGGAACTGCTCAACAAGCAGCCCCTCCTGTTCCTCGACCGGACCGCCGTCGTGGATGCCGACGACGACGAGATCACCGGCTCGTTCGCGGGCCGAGTGCTCGCCGCCGACATCATCGCGGACGACCAGGAGGCCGTGGTCCACGAGGGGTTCGGCCTGACCCTGGCGACGAACAACATCCCCAACATCAAGACGGGGACGCGGATCGGCCAGGCCATGCTGAACCGGCTCAACCGCATCCGGGCCAACCGGGGCGGGGCCGGCGACGCGGACGTGTTCGCCAACTTCGAGCAGCGGGCCGCCGCCAACCTGATCATCGGCGTCCGCCAGCGGATGAACGCCCTGATCTGCTCGATGATGCTCGACAGCACGGTCTACAACCGGCTGGGCGTGCAGATCAACGGGTCGTGGGGCATGCCCAACGACCTGAAGGTCACGCCGACGAACCTCTGGAGCGACGCGGCCAACGCCACCCCGATCACGGACATCCTGACCCTGGTCGACTACGCCGCGACCACCTACGGCGAGTCCTACGACCGGATCACGCTGTCCACGGCCGCGTTCCGCCAAGCGATCAAGACGGCCGAGTTCAAGAACCTCCTGCCCGGCCTGTTCAAGGCCGCCGTGCCCTCGACCGCCTTCAACGCCCTCCAGGGGCAGATGAAGGGCTGGCTCTCGGACGTGCTCAACGGCATGGAGATCGAGATCAGCGACACCAAGTACCAGACCCGCACCGAGGCCGGGACGCTGACGACCACCGCCGTCCAGCCGGTCAACAAGGTGATCCTGTCGAGCCGCTCGGACGACAACAACGCGGCCACCTGGGACTTCGCCAACGGCATCGTCACCGAGTCGATCGTCGCCGGCCTCGTCGGCAACTACGACCTAGGCGGCGAGCAGTTCGGCCCGGTCGGCTACTACACCGGCCGCCCCGACCTCAACCCGCCCGACGTCCGCGCCTGGGCCGTCGCCCGCGGCTTCCCCCGCAAGCACCGGGCCACCGCGAGCGCCGTGCTGACCGTCGCCGCCTGATGACCACCACCCTCCGGCGTCCCGGGCCAGCCCCGGGGCGTCGGCTTACCCATAGACGCATCAGCACGCAGGAGAATCCCATGCCGCTGACCCACGCCGAGCAGAGGAAGATCATCGAGCGGGGCGAGTCGATCTGCCACGAGGGCCGGATCATCTCGCGGGTCGAGGACCTGCCCGATTCCGTCACCCTGGCCGGCGACGACCCCGAGAAGCTGGCCCAGGTCGACAGGGACCTCGACGCCGAGATCGAGGCCGCGAGGAAGCGCAAGGAGGAGATCGCCCGCAAGCTCAAGGAGGCCGAGGCCGCCAAGGCGAAGCAGGCCAAGGACGAGGCCGCCCCCGGCGACAGGAAGCCCGAATCCGGCAACGCCAAGTGACCACGCCCGGCGGCATCGCCGAACCCCACCGGAGGACGCCATGCCGCTGACGGTCGCGAACACCGAGAAGATGATCGTCCGGTCCCTCGGGAAGCTGATGGCGGTCGTGGGCCTCGACGCCACGACCGTCGACGGGACCAACCCCGACCTCGCCCTGCCGGTCTCGCTGGCCGCGGCCGAGATGGGGCAGGCCGTCGCCGACGTGACGACCCCGGTCGACGCCGACCTCGCGGGCATCCTCCCCGGCCAGATCCCCGAGTTCCTGAGCCGGGTCCGCCTGCACACGCTGAAGGCCGCCCGGTCCGCGTGGACGCGGGTCGACATCCAGGAGCAGGACTACTCCGAGAAGTTCTCGCAGCTCGGGGACCGGATCGACAAGCAGATCGAGGACCTCGAGGCGGAACTCTCCCCGGAGGCCGCCGCCGAGGCCGCCCAGGGGGGGTACCCCCGCGTC